>Ga0129314_1000016_pt1 | contig 250670 bp, 236 predicted proteins | sample O1111metagenome_FD_94431 | JGI IMG/M metagenome (GOLD analysis project Ga0129314, IMG submission 94431) | Orangutan individual fecal microbial communities from fecal samples from Wisconsin, USA - O1111 metagenome | ecosystem: Host-associated > Mammals > Digestive system > Large intestine >...
AATTCTTGCTCATTTAACCCCGGAGTTGTGATCTATGGAATTATCCTCACTGACCGCCGTTTCCCCTGTCGATGGACGCTACGGCGATAAAGTCAGCGCGCTGCGCGGGATTTTCAGCGAATACGGTTTGCTGAAATTCCGTGTACAAGTTGAAGTACGCTGGCTGCAAAAACTGGCCGCGCACGCAGCGATCAAGGAAGTTCCTGCTTTTGCTGCCGACGCAATCGGTTTCCTTGATGCGATTGTCGCTAACTTCAATGAAGAAGATGCTGCGCGTATCAAAACCATTGAGCGTACGACCAACCATGACGTGAAGGCAGTTGAGTATTTCCTGAAAGAGAAAGTGGCGGATATCCCGGAACTGCACGCTGTTTCCGAGTTCATCCACTTCGCGTGTACCTCAGAAGACATCAACAACCTGTCTCACGCGCTGATGCTGAAAACCGCCCGTGACGAAGTAGTTCTGCCGTACTGGCGCAAGCTTATCGACGCGGTGAAAGATTTGTCCGTGCAGTATCGCGATATTCCTCTGCTCTCCCGTACCCACGGTCAGCCAGCCACCCCGTCTACGCTGGGCAAAGAAATGGCTAACGTGGCTTACCGTATGGAGCGTCAGTACCGCCAGCTCAATCAGGTCGAAATTCTCGGCAAAATCAACGGTGCAGTCGGTAACTATAACGCCCACATCGCCGCTTATCCGGAAGTGGACTGGCATCAGTTCAGCGAAGAATTTGTCACCTCGCTGGGCATCCAGTGGAATCCGTACACCACGCAGATTGAGCCGCACGACTACATTGCCGAGCTGTTTGATTGCATCGCCCGTTTCAACACTATCCTGATCGACTTCGACCGCGATGTCTGGGGTTACGTGGCGCTGAACCATTTCAAACAGAAAACCATCGCGGGTGAAATTGGTTCCTCCACCATGCCGCACAAGGTGAACCCAATCGATTTCGAAAACTCCGAGGGTAACCTGGGCCTGTCTAACGCGGTTCTGCAGCATCTGGCGAGCAAACTGCCGGTCTCCCGCTGGCAGCGCGATCTGACGGACTCTACCGTTCTGCGTAACCTGGGCGTGGGGATTGGCTATGCGCTGATCGCTTATCAGTCCACGCTGAAAGGTGTGAGCAAACTGGAAGTGAACCGCGATCATCTGCTGGATGAACTGGATCATAACTGGGAAGTGCTGGCAGAGCCGATCCAGACCGTGATGCGTCGCTATGGCATTGAAAAACCATACGAGAAGCTGAAGGAACTGACCCGCGGCAAACGCGTTGACGCCGAAGGTATGAAGCAGTTTATCGACGGTCTGGCGCTGCCTGAAGACGAGAAAACACGCCTGAAAGCAATGACGCCGGCCAATTACATTGGTCGCGCCGTCACCATGGTTGATGAACTGAAGTAATCTGTTTTACGCCTGTCAGGCCTGCATCATATCGTAGGCCTGCCAGGCGTAGCGCCATCAGGGATTATTGAGTCTTATGGCATTTCCGGCGGTGTAATACCAAAGTGGTTCCACGCCCGCACCGTTGCCATACGTCCACGCGGAGTTCGCTGCAGAAAACCTTGCTGAATCAGATACGGCTCCAGCACGTCCTCAATGGTTTCACGCTCTTCCCCAATCGCCGCCGCCAGGTTATCCAGTCCTACCGGTCCACCGAAGAACTTATCGATAACCGCCAGCAGCAGCTTACGGTCCATATAATCGAATCCTTCCGCATCCACATTGAGCATATCCAGTGCCTGAGCGGCGATATCTGCTGAAATTGTGCCGTCATGCTTCACTTCGGAGAAGTCGCGTACCCGGCGTAATAAACGGTTGGCGATACGCGGCGTACCACGGGCGCGGCGTGCCACTTCCAATGCGCCTTCATCGCTCATTTCCAGCCCCATAAAGCGGGCGCTGCGTCCAACAATGTGCTGCAGGTCTGCCACCTGATAGAATTCCAGGCGCTGTACAATACCGAAGCGGTCACGCAGCGGAGACGTTAACGAACCGGCGCGCGTCGTCGCCCCGATCAGGGTAAACGGCGGCAGATCGATCTTAATCGAACGTGCGGCTGGTCCTTCGCCAATCATGATATCCAGCTGATAATCTTCCATCGCCGGATACAGCACCTCTTCCACCACCGGTGACAGGCGATGGATTTCATCGATAAACAGCACATCGTGCGGTTCAAGGTTGGTGAGCATTGCCGCCAGATCGCCCGCTTTTTCCAGTACCGGACCGGAAGTGGTGCGCAGATTAACGCCCATTTCATTGGCAACAATATTGGCAAGCGTGGTTTTACCGAGACCTGGAGGACCGAAAATCAGCAGGTGATCGAGGGCTTCACCGCGCAGCTTCGCCGCCTGGATAAAAATCTCCATTTGCGAACGCACCTGAGGCTGGCCAATATACTCTTCCAGCAATTTGGGGCGGATCGCGCGATCCACCAGATCTTCAGGGGTCGTGCTGACAGCCGAAATCAGGCGATCTGCTTCAATCATCCTTTACCTCACAATGCCGCGCGAAGCGCTTCACGAATCAGGGTTTCACTGCTGGCATCAGGGCGAGCAATTTTGCTCACCATGCGGCTGGCTTCCTGTGGTTTATAGCCTAACGCCACCAGCGCAGCAACCGCTTCCTGCTCGGTGTCATCCGTTGCAGGACTGGCCGGAGAGGTCAGGACCAGATCCGCCGCCGGCGTGAAGAGATCGCCATGCAGGCCTTTAAAGCGGTCTTTCATTTCCACAATCAAACGCTCTGCGGTTTTCTTACCTATGCCCGGTAATTTCACCAGCGCGCCAAGCTCTTCGCGCTCAACGGCATTAACGAACTGCTGTGCAGACATACCGGAGAGGATCGCCAGCGCCAGCTTCGGCCCGACGCCATTGGTTTTGATTAACTCTTTAAACAGCGTGCGTTCTTGTTTGTTGTTAAAACCATATAGCAGTTGAGCGTCTTCACGCACCACAAAATGGGTGAAGATAATCGCTTCCTGCCCGGCTTCCGGCAACTCGTAGAAACAGGTCATCGGCATATGGACTTCATAGCCTACTCCGCCGGTTTCCAGAAGGACCAGCGGGGGTTGTTTTTCAAGAATGATGCCTCTGAGTCTGCCTATCACGTGACGCTCCTGCGTTAAGGGCTAAAAGGTAATGCGCTATCATAAAAAAAGGCTGGATAGATATCCAGCCTCATTTGTCACTAACGTAACCGACCTCGCGCCAGATTCAGCCGCGACTCGCTCATTTGCATGGCGTTCTGGCTGACGTGGCAATGGGTAATAGCAATCGCCAGCGCATCCGCGGCATCCGCCTGCGGATTTGCCGGGAGTTTTAGCAGCGTGCGTACCATATGCTGAACCTGGCTTTTTTCCGCGCTGCCGATACCCACCACGGTCTGTTTTACCTGGCGGGCCGCGTATTCAAAGACCGGAAGATCCTGATTGGTAGCCGCAACGATTGCCACGCCGCGCGCCTGCCCCAGCTTTAGCGCCGAGTCGGCATTCTTCGCCATAAAGACCTGCTCAATGGCAAAATAGTCGGGCTGGAACTGGGTGATGATTTCCGTCACGCCCGCATAAATCAACTTCAGACGTGATGGAAGATCGTCGACTTTGGTGCGAATGCAGCCGCTACCGAGGTAGGTCAGCTGTCTGCCGACCTGACGGATTACGCCATAACCGGTGATGCGCGACCCCGGGTCAATGCCGAGAATGATAGACATCACGCATCTCCTGTTAGTTTATGGCTTAACCACATCATTCGAGCGTTGCAGCAACCTCATCGGAGATTTCGCCGTTGTGGTAAACTTCCTGCACGTCGTCGCAGTCTTCCAGCATATCGATCAGACGCATCAGCTTCGGTGCCGTTTCTGCATCCATATCCGCTTTGGTGGAGGGGATCATAGACACTTCAGCCGCGTCCGCTTTCAGACCAGCCGCTTCCAGCGCATCACGCACTTTGCCCATCTCTTCCCACGCGGTGTAAACGTCAATCGCGCCGTCGTCGAAGGTCACAACGTCTTCAGCGCCCGCTTCCAGTGCCGCTTCCATAATGGCGTCTTCGTCGCCTTGTTCAAAAGAGATCACGCCTTTTTTGCTGAACAGGTAAGCTACGGAACCGTCGGTACCGAGGTTGCCGCCCGTTTTAGTGAATGCGTGACGCACCTCCGCAACGGTACGGTTACGGTTGTCAGACAGACACTCAATCATAACGGCTGTTCCACCAGGGCCGTAACCTTCATAGATGATGGTTTCCATGTTCGCATCATCGTCGCCACCAACACCACGCGCGATTGCACGGTTCAGAGTGTCACGGGTCATGTTGTTTGCCAGCGCTTTATCAACCGCGGCGCGCAGACGTGGGTTAGCATCCGGATCGCCGCCGCCCAGTTTGGCTGCCGTCACCAGCTCACGAATGATTTTGGTGAAAATTTTACCGCGTTTAGCATCCTGCGCTGCTTTACGATGTCTGGTGTTGGCCCATTTACTATGACCTGCCATAAATAATCTCTCCAAAAAGCGCGCCTTCTCAGGCGACGTTAATTACAAACTCTTCAATCGCCTGCCGGTTACTCCACGACTTGGTTAACTGCGCGGCTTCGTGCGCATTAACCCAACGGTAGGTCAGATGTTCGGTGAACACGATCTCTCGTTCAGAGGGAAGTGCCAGGCAAAACCAGGATTCAGTATTACGCTCAATTCCCGGCGCATAGCGATGACGTAAATGGCTAAAAATCTCAAATTCCACCGTGCGCTGACAGTCAATTAAGGTCAGTTGCTCAGTCGCAACATCAATGGCGACCTCTTCCTTTACTTCGCGCATCGCGGCTTGCGACGCGGTTTCACCCTCTTCAAGGCTGCCGGTGACCGACTGCCAGAAATCAGGATCGTCGCGTCGCTGTAACATCAGCACTCTCCCGGTGTCCTTTGCATAAATCACGACTAACACCGAGACAGGCTGTTTGTATCTCATATCAGTTATTCTCAGCCTTCTTAACAACCTGAATGCTCAGTTCCGCCAGCGCAGCTTCGTTGGCAAAGCTTGGCGCTTCAGTCATCAGACACGCTGCAGCGGTGGTTTTCGGGAAGGCAATAACGTCACGAATGTTGTCAGTACCGGTCAGCAGCATAGTCAAGCGATCCAGACCAAACGCCAGGCCCGCATGCGGCGGTGTACCGTATTTTAGCGCATCCAGCAGGAAGCCGAACTTCTCGCGCTGTTCTTGCTCGTTAATGCCCAGAATGCCGAATACGGTCTGCTGCATATCACCGTTGTGAATACGCACGGAACCACCGCCCACTTCATAGCCGTTGATGACCATATCGTACGCGTTGGCAACCGCGTCTTCCGGCGCAGCTTTCAGCTCAGCGGCAGTCATGTCTTTTGGCGCGGTGAACGGGTGGTGCATCGCGGTCAGCCCGCCTTCACCATCGTCTTCAAACATCGGGAAGTCGATAACCCACAGCGGCGCCCATTTGGCTTCGTCGGTAATGTTCAGGTCTTTGCCCAGTTTCAGACGCAGCGCACCCATCGCGTCGGCCACCACTTTCTTGTTGTCGGCACCGAAGAAAATCATGTCGCCGTCTTGCGCACCAGTACGCTCCAGAATCGCGTCTACGATTTCTGCGTTCAGGAACTTAGCAACCGGGCTGGTGATGCCTTCCAGGCCTTTCGCACGCTCGGTGACTTTGATGTAAGCCAGACCTTTCGCGCCGTAAATCTTAATAAAGTTACCGTAATCGTCGATCTGCTTACGGCTTAAGCTCGCACCGCCCGGTACACGCAGGGCAGCCACGCGGCCTTTCGCATCGTTCGCCGGACCAGAGAACACGGCGAACTCAACGCCTTTCACCAGATCGGCAACGTCAACCAGTTCCATCGGGTTACGCAGGTCTGGTTTATCAGAACCGTAACGACGCTCGGCTTCGGCAAAGGTCATGATCGGGAAATCACCCAGATCCACACCTTTAACTTCCAGCCACAGGTTACGCACCAGCGCTTCCATCACTTCACGCACCTGCGGCGCGGTCATGAAGGAAGTCTCAACGTCGATCTGAGTAAATTCAGGCTGACGGTCAGCACGTAAGTCTTCATCACGGAAGCATTTTACGATCTGATAGTAGCGGTCAAAACCGGACATCATCAGCAGCTGTTTAAACAGCTGAGGAGACTGCGGCAGCGCGTAGAACTTACCTTTATGAACACGAGAAGGAACCAGGTAATCGCGCGCGCCTTCTGGCGTAGCTTTGGTCAGCATCGGAGTTTCGATGTCGAGGAAGCCGTGATCGTCCATAAAACGACGCACCAGGCTGGTAATTTTTGCACGCGTTTTCAGGCGCTGCGCCATTTCAGGGCGACGCAGATCCAGGTAGCGATACTTCAGTCGCGCTTCTTCGGTGTTTACATGGTTAGAGTCCAGCGGCAGCGAGTCTGAACGGTTGATGATGGTCAGATCGGAGGCCAGCACTTCAATTTCGCCAGTCGCCATATCGGCGTTGACGTTTTTCGCGTCACGCGCACGCACGGTGCCCGTAACCTGGATACAGAACTCATTACGCAGTTCGGAGGCCAGCTTTAACGCATCCGCACGGTCCGGATCGAAAAATACCTGCACGATACCTTCGCGGTCGCGCATATCGATAAAGATCAGGCTACCAAGATCACGACGACGGTTGACCCAACCACACAGAGTCACCTGCTGCCCCTCGTGGGACAGACGTAGCTGTCCGCAATATTCTGTACGCATGAGATATCCCTTAACTTTGCCGCAGGCGGATTGTCACCTGTCTCGCAGGTGACGAAGTCGCAGCTTTAGCTGAATGTCACAACTGAATGAAAAAAGGCGGCTATTATACTGGAAATTCTGCCGCACGATAAGTCCGGTACTGACTGTACGCCTGTTTCCTGGACGGGCATTGCGTAATCTCACAAAAAATAACAAAAATTGTCGTCCCTTTCACACTGATTCGCGATTAAGGTGTAACGGAATTCTTTTTTTACTGGAGTGATCATGCTGGAACTGAACGCAAAAACAACCGCTCTTGTTGTTATTGATCTACAGGAAGGTATCCTGCCTTTCGCTGGCGGCCCATACTCGGCAAACGACGTGGTTGCCCGCGCCGCGCAGTTGGCGGAAAAATTCCGTGCCCACGGTTCCCCGGTGGTAATGGTGCGCGTCGGCTGGTCTGACGATTATGCCGAAGCACTGAAACAGCCAGTTGATGCTCACGCTCCGGCCAAAGCGTTACCCGAAAACTGGTGGAATTACCCGAGCGCTCTGGGTAAATGCGCCAGCGACCTCGAAGTGACCAAACGCCAGTGGGGAGCTTTCTACGGCACCGATCTGGAATTACAACTGCGTCGTCGGGGCATCGAGACCATCGTCCTGTGCGGAATCTCCACAAATATTGGCGTGGAGTCAACGGCGCGAAATGCGTGGGAGCTGGGTTTTAATCTGATCGTTGCAGAAAACGCCTGTAGTGCCGCCAGCGCTGAGCAACATCAGGGCAGCATGACGCATATTTTCCCGCGTATCGCACGCGTACGCAGCGTGGATGAGATCCTGCAAGCGCTATGATTTATATCGGTTTACCCCAGTGGGCGCATCCCAAATGGGTGCGTCTGGGGATCACCAGCCTTGAAGAGTATGCCCGCCACTTTAACTGTGTGGAGGGCAATACCACGCTGTACGCGCTGCCAAAAGCCGACATTGTGGCCCGCTGGCATGCGCAGACTACCGATGCGTTTCGATTTTGTTTTAAGTTTCCGGCCACTATTTCGCATCAGGCCGCGCTGCGTAATTGCGATGACCTGGTACAAGAGTTTTTCACGCGCATGTCGCCACTTGAATCACGCATTGGACAATACTGGCTGCAATTACCCGCAACTTTTGGCCCGCACGACCTGCCAGCCTTGTGGCAGTTTCTCGATGCGCTCCCCAAATCCTTTACCTACGGTGTGGAAGTTCGCCATCCGGACTTCTTTGCCAAAGGCGAAACAGAGCAGCTATTCAATCGAGGCCTACATGAGCGCGGGGTAAATCGGGTGATTCTGGACAGTCGACCGGTACATGCCGCCATACCACATACTGAAGCGATACGCGACGCCCAGCGCAAGAAGCCAAAGGTTCCGGTGCATGCGGTGGTGACGGCAAACCATCCGATGGTACGCTTTATCGGCAGCGATAATATGGCACAAAACAGCGCGCTTTTTGCCGTCTGGCTGACCAAGCTGTCGCAATGGCAACAAACCACAACGCCGTATCTGTTTTTACATACCCCGGATATCGCGCAGGCCCCGGAGCTTGTCGATACGTTATGGGCAAATTTACGCAGCGCCCTGCCAGAGATCGGATCAGCGCCGTCTATTCCACAGCAATCTTCTCTTTTCTGAAAATGCCACCTATCATAGTCAATGCCATCAGCCATTTTAAAAGGGAGTTTGTATGGTAAGCGCGCTTTATGCCGTATTGGGTGCGTTATTGTTAATTAAGTTCTCCTTTGACGTCGTTCGCCTGCGCATGCAATACCGCGTTGCATATGGTGACGGAGGTTTTAGCGAACTACAAAGCGCTATCCGCATTCACGGTAATGCGGTGGAATATATTCCCGTCGCATTGGTGCTGCTGTTATTTATGGAAATGAACGGCGCTGAAACGTGGATGGTGCATATTTGCGGGCTGATTTTGATTGCCGGACGACTGATGCATTATTACGGATTCCACCACCGGCTTTTCCGCTGGCGACGTTCAGGCATGAGCGCGACCTGGTGTTCGCTGTTGCTAATGGTGCTGGCGAATCTTTGGTATATGCCCTGGGAGTTGGTTTTCTCCCTGCATTAGCGCACAATACGCCACTTTATTTTTCCCGGATTTTTACGTTATGTCTCACCGCGACACGCTTTTTTCTGCGCCTATCGCCAGTCTGGGTGACTGGACCTTTGATGAACGGGTAGCTGAAGTCTTCCCGGATATGATCCAGCGATCCGTTCCTGGCTATTCCAATATCATTTCTATGATTGGGATGTTGGCCGAACGTTTCGTACAACCCAACACACAGGTCTACGATCTGGGCTGTTCTCTGGGCGCGGCGACGCTCTCGGTGCGTCGCAATATTCATCACGAGAATTGCAAAATTATTGCCGTTGATAACTCCCCAGCCATGGTTGAGCGCTGCCGCCGTCATATTGACGCCTATAAAGCGCCGACACCGGTTGACGTTGTCGAAGGCGATATTCGCAACATTACTATCGAAAACGCCTCGATGGTGGTGCTGAATTTTACCCTGCAATTCCTTGAGCCACCTGAGCGCCAGGCATTGTTGGATAAGATTTATCAGGGGCTTAACCCCGGCGGCGCGCTGGTACTGTCTGAAAAATTCAGTTTCGAAGACGCTAACGTTGGCGAGCTGCTGTTCAACATGCACCACGATTTCAAACGGGCAAATGGCTATAGCGAGCTGGAAATCAGCCAAAAGCGCAGCATGCTGGAGAACGTGATGCTGACCGACTCGGTCGAAACGCACAAAGCGAGACTGCATCAGGCGGGCTTTGAACACAGCGAATTGTGGTTCCAGTGCTTTAACTTTGGTTCTCTGGTGGCACTGAAAGCTGAGGTTAGCGCATGATCGACTTTGGTAACTTTTATCAACTGATTGCCAAAAATCACCTTTCTCATTGGCTGGAAACGCTCCCGGCGCAAATCGCGACCTGGCAGCGCGATCAGCACGGCTTGTTTAAGCAGTGGTCAAATGCGGTCGAGTTTCTGCCCGAGCTGACGCCGCATCGCCTGGACTTACTGCATAGCGTTACCGCCGAAAGCGATGAGCCGCTCAGCGACGGTCAGCTCAAACGTATCGACACCCTGATGCGTAACCTGATGCCATGGCGTAAAGGGCCGTACTCGTTGTACGGCGTCAATATAGATACCGAGTGGCGCTCGGACTGGAAATGGGATCGCGTTCTGCCACACTTGTCTGACCTCACCGGGCGCACCATTCTTGATGTCGGCTGCGGGAGTGGATATCACATGTGGCGCATGATTGGCGCGGGGGCGCATCTGGCGGTTGGCATCGATCCTACCCAGCTGTTTCTGTGCCAGTTTGAGGCAGTACGTAAACTGCTGGGCAATGACCAGCGCGCTCACCTGCTGCCGCTGGGTATTGAGCAGCTTCCGGCGCTCAACGCCTTTGATACCGTATTCTCCATGGGAGTGCTTTATCACCGCCGTTCACCGCTGGAACACCTGTGGCAGTTGAAGGATCAGTTGGTGAAAGATGGCGAACTGGTACTGGAAACGCTGGTCGTCGAAGGTGATGAAAATACCGTACTGGTACCGGGCGATCGCTACGCGCAGATGCGTAACGTTTACTTTATTCCTTCTGCGTTGGCGTTAAAAAACTGGCTGGAAAAATGTGGGTTTGTTGATGTGCGCATTGCTGATGTCTGCGTCACCACCACCGAAGAGCAGCGCCGCACCGAGTGGATGATAACCGAATCACTGGCCGACTTCCTCGACCCGAACGATCACAGCAAAACGGTGGAAGGCTACCCGGCCCCATTACGCGCGGTATTGATTGCACGTAAGCCGTAGTTACTTTTCCCAGATAGCACTCTTTCTGCAAAATAGTTCAAGTTGCAGCAAGGCAGACAACTCCGCTGCGGCTTGAAATATGCAGGATAAAAAAAGGCCCCTGTTGAAATTGCAGGGGCCTGGTACGAGCAAGCATCATATTGGGCGACATGATGCAACGGTAAAAATCAGCTGGCCTGGTGGTGTGCAATGATTGCTTTCATTTCCGCAACCGCCGCCCCGTCTACTGCATAGCGTGAATACTCATCCGCCTGTGCATCCGAAGACATCGACAACCCCGAATTGCGATAACGCATGGGGGAAGCCAGCCATACTCCGGCAGAACTGTGGACTTCCTGCACTCCAGCATCAAGGAACAGGGACAAATTCGAGGCGCGAACCCCCGCTCCGGCCATAATGATTGGAGCATCCACCTGCGCAATAAGTTCCATAATTTTTGTTAAACCTTGCGCCGCATCTGATTTTTGCCCGGAAGTCAGCACTCTGGCGACGCCCAAATCAGCTAATTTTTTTAGCGCATTGAGTGGGTTAGCGCACATGTCAAAGGCCCGATGAAAAGTGACGTGCAGCGGTCCCGCCGCAATCATTATTTTCTCCATGCGCGGCATATCGACATCACCCTCTGCATCTAAAATGCCGGTTACCAACCCTGAGAACCCCAGTTCTCTTACCATCGCAATATCATCCAGCATTGCAGCGAATTCACCGTCGGTGTAACAAAAGTCGCCCCCGCGCGGGCGAATAATGGGATTGGCCGGAATCGAGATATGCTGGCGAACCGAACGCAAGACGCCCAGGGACGGCGTTAAGCCCCCCTCTTTGGGCGCCGAGCAAAGCTCAATGCGATCCGCGCCGTTTTGCTGCGCCGTGCGCGCGCACTCCATGCTGTAACAGCAGATTTCCAGTAATGCCATACTCACTCCTGACGTTCGCTTGCCACAATGGCTTCAATCGACCACGGATGGAATTTTATCGTCACACTGCCATCGCTGACCGCCAGCGTTGGATTCGGTAAACGCTCACGCTCGCCTTTTGGCGAACTGGTTTTTACAAATATGCCCGGCTGGCTCAGCCCGTGATCTGAAAGCAGCGCCAGCGCTCGTGCATTCAGCGTCTCCACCTCACCCGGCAGAACAATTTCAACATGCTCCCAACCTTCATGCGGATAACGCTTTTCGCCCGGCCACGGCAGTTCTACGATAGTAAATTGCCAGTGTTGCACACAAACTGGCTCATCGAGTTTGAACAAGCAAATCGGTCGGCCATTGATGATATTTTCTGACAGCAATTCGCCGCACTGTTCAAACCCACGACGCCAGCGCTCTGCGGTGGTATTTTGATGACAACGCAGAGAAATGTGATCGGCTTCAAGCGATGAGATATCCAGCCCAAGGCGAGTGGAAAGATCCGTTAACGCCTGAATGAAATGCGGTAAATCTGCGGAAATATCATGCAGTTCTGCAACTGTTTGCCAGTTCGCCATAATGAAAGCTCATATCCATATTCAAAGCCGCTAATTTACCCTGTTGCGCAGCCCCAACCAACTGCTGATTTTCTTAAGCGCAATATGAATAATTATACGTAATGACAATGTTTATATTTCAGGCTGCTGGCGATACTCGCAATGCTGACGGCAACGGGCATTTGCAGTATACTCCCGCCCTTAATTCTTAAACTGGTGCGGTGCATTTTAAGCCGCTTCATAAATGTAAGGTATTCCGGTGAATATTCAGGCTCTTCTCTCAGAAAAAGTCAGTCAGGCCATGATTGCTGCAGGCGCGCCTGCAGATTGCGAACCGCAGGTTCGTCAGTCAGCAAAAGTACAGTTCGGCGACTATCAGGCTAACGGCATGATGGCTGTCGCTAAAAAACTGGGTATGGCGCCGCGACAACTGGCTGAGCAGGTGCTGACTCATTTGGATCTCAACGGGATCGCCAGCAAAGTTGAAATTGCAGGCCCGGGCTTTATCAATATTTTTCTCGATCCGGCATTTCTGGCGCAGCACGTTCAGCAGGCGCTGGCTTCCAATCGTCTGGGCGTCACCCAACCGGCTAAACAAACCGTTGTGGTTGATTACTCCGCACCTAACGTAGCGAAAGAGATGCACGTTGGTCACCTGCGTTCCACCATCATCGGTGACGCTGCGGTGCGTACGCTGGAGTTCCTCGGTCACAATGTTATCCGCGCCAACCACGTCGGCGACTGGGGTACTCAGTTCGGTATGCTCATCGCATGGCTGGAAAAACAGCAGCAGGAAAATGCTGGCGAGATGGCGCTGGCTGACCTTGAAGGTTTCTACCGTGATGCGAAAAAACATTACGACGAAGATGAGGCCTTCGCGGAACGTGCCCGGAGTTATGTCGTGAAGCTGCAAGGCGGCGACGAGTACTTCCGTGAGATGTGGCGCAAACTGGTCGACATCACCATGTCGCAAAACCAGTTAACCTACGATCGCCTGAACGTCACCCTGACCCGTGACGACGTCATGGGTGAAAGCCTGTACAACCCGATGCTGCCTGGCATCGTGGCCGATCTCAAAGCTAAAGGCCTGGCTGTTGAAAGCGAAGGCGCTACCGTCGTATTCCTTGATGAGTATAAGAACAAGGAAGGTGAACCGATGGGCGTAATCATTCAGAAGAAAGATGGCGGCTATCTCTACACCACGACCGACATCGCCTGCGCCAAGTACCGTTATGAAACGCTGCATGCCGACCGCGTACTTTATTACATCGACTCCCGTCAGCATCAGCACTTAATGCAAGCCTGGACCATCGTGCGTAAAGCCGGTTATGTGCCGGATTCTGTGCCGCTGGAACACCACATGTTCGGTATGATGCTGGGTAAAGACGGCAAGCCGTTCAAAACCCGTGCGGGTGGCACGGTTAAACTGGCCGATCTGCTGGATGAAGCGCTGGAACGCGCACGCCGTCTGGTAGCGGAGAAGAACCCGGACATGCCTGCCGACGAGCTGGAAAAACTGGCAAATGCGGTCGGTATCGGCGCGGTGAAATATGCCGATCTGTCCAAAAACCGTACCACAGACTACATCTTCGACTGGGACAATATGCTGGCGTTCGAAGGGAACACTGCGCCGTATATGCAGTACGCCTACACCCGCGTACTGTCCGTGTTCCGTAAAGCCGATATCGACGAAAGCGCGCTGGCAAATGCGCAGGTGATTATCAGTGAAGATCGCGAGGCTCAGCTGGCTGCGCGTCTGCTGCAGTTTGAAGAAACGCTGACCGTTGTTGCACGTGAAGGTACGCCGCACGTGATGTGTGCTTACCTGTACGACGTTGCCGGTCTGTTCTCCGGCTTCTACGAGCACTGCCCTATCCTCAGCGCTGAAAACGAAGAGATTCGTAACAGCCGCCTGAAACTGGCACAGTTGACGGCGAAAACCCTGAAGCTGGGTCTGGATACGCTGGGTATCGAAACCGTAGAACGTATGTAAATCAGCTCACCTATCAGGCCTGACTCCGAAATTCGGACTCAGGCCTTTTTTATTTCTGTAACAGGCCATCTGTAACAACTCACAAGGAATGACACATTTCCGTAGAGATATGGAACATTTTTTGCCTGTCATCCCGTTTAAGCCTCCGTATCATGAGGCGGCGAATTAATCGGGTACGGGTCAATGACATTCAGAGATTTTGAGGCGGAAGAAAAACTCTTCCAGCGGCGTGTATTGGTGGCCTTTGGCCTGGTGGTCATCTGCTTTGGCATCCTGATTTACAATCTCTACAACTTACAAATCTGTCAGCACCAGTATTACACCACCCGCTCGAATGCAAACGACATCAAAATGCTGCCCGTGGCCCCGACGCGCGGCATGATTTACGATCGCAACGGCATCCCGCTGGTGCGCAACGTAACCTGGTACGACATTTCCGTTACGCCTTATAAAATCAGTGATATGAATTCCCTGATCAGGCAGCTCACGCCTATCATTGACCTCACTCCTGATGACATTGACCAGTTTCGCCATGCGCTGAAAGCCAGCAGCCGCTATCGCCCGGTCGTGCTAAAAAATGCGCTGACCGATGTGGAAATCGCCCGCTTCTCGGTTAACCAGTTTCATTTCAGCGGCGTCAATATCAATAGCTATGAAGACCGCCAGTACCCTTATGGCGCAGCGCTGGCGCATGTCCTTGGCTATGTGTCAAAAATCAATGACAACGACCTGAATGCGCTGGATCAAAAAGGCCTGACAGAGAACTACGCCGCCGATCACAACATCGGTAAGCAGGGTATTGAGCACTACTATGAAAATGAACTGCATGGGAAAACCGGTTATCAGGAGGTCGAAGTTGATAACCACGGACGCATCGTACGCCTGATCAAAGATGTGCCGCCCGTTGCCGGAAAAGATATCCACCTGACGCTGGACCTCCATTTACAGCAATATATTGAGAGTCTGTTGGTGGGCCAGCGGGCCGCCGTTTTGGTTGAGGATCCGCATGACGGTTCCGTGCTGGCAATGGTTTCGAACCCCAGCTATGACCCCAACCCGTTTGTCAAAGGTATCAGCTATCAGGACTATAACAAGCTGCTTCAGGATAAGGACCTGCCGTTAATCAACCGTGTCACGCAGGGGTTGTATCCTCCCGCCTCCACGGTCAAACCGTATATGGCGATGTCAGCATTACTGGACGGCGTGATCACGCCGCAGACCCGTTTCTTCGGCGCCCCCACCTGGACGCTCCCCGGCACGGAGCGACATTACCGTGACTGGAAAAAAACGGGCCACGGTATGCTGGATGTCACCAAAGCAATTGAAGAATCTGCCGACACGTTCTTTTATCAGGTGGCGTATATGATGGGGATCGACCGTATTAACAGCATGCTCAGCCAGTTTGGCTATGGCAAACCGACCGGCATCGATCTTGGTGAGGAGTATAACGGCCTGCTCCCGAGCCGCGAATGGAAGCAGAAAGTGCATAAAAAAGCCTGGTATCAGGGAGATACCATTTCGGTTGGCATCGGCCAGGGATACTGGATTGCCACGCCGATCCAGATGGTTAAAGCCATGGTCGCGCTGATTAACAACGGCAAGGTTATCGCCCCTCACCTGCTACGTGATGAAGAGAGCGGAAAAGTCATCACGCCGTATCAGGCTCCCGAAGCACCGTCACAAATTGCCTCTGCTTCGTCCCCTTACTGGGGACTGGTGCGTCAAGCGATGTTCGGCATGGCGAATGAGCCAAACGGTACCGGTTATAAGTTCTTTCACACCGCGCCTTACGGCATTGCAGCGAAAAGTGGCACATCACAGGTCTTTAGCCTGAAAGAAAATCAGACCTACGATGCGAAAATGATCCCCGTGCGTCTGCGCGACCACGTGTTCTATACCGCATTTGCGCCATATAAGAACCCAAAAGTCGCCATAGCGTTAATTCTGGAAAACGGCGGCAGCGATGGCGTCACCGCCGCACCAGTCATGCGTCAAATCATGGATCATCTGTTTGCTGCGCAGGACGACGACGCACAAGCGGGTCCGATAGCCGCAACGCCATCGGACACCGATATCAAAAATACTTACGCAAGTATTCGGTAAGGCACAGCATCGCCATCGCCTGACCGTAAGGCATGGAGGTCCGGGGGATGTTGCGGTAGAAATCGAGATTGTGGCCCATCCCGGTACCAAACGAGGTATGCAGCAATTCACCTTCCGGCGAAATATGTTGCACAATGCCTCTGATCGCTTTTTCAGCTACAGCCGCATAGTCTTGCCCGACATAGCGTTTACGTACCGCTTTGAGGATCCCATAGGCAAATCCGGCGGTTGCCGAAGCTTCCAGATACGACTGCGGGTCGTCCAGCAAGGTGTGCCACAGTCCGCTTTCATCCTGGCACTTCGCCAGCGCCGCGATTTGCGCGTTCAAAACTTGCACCAAATAGCGGTGCACTGCATTGTTTTCCGGCAAATCAACTAATTCGAGGAAATCCGGGATGACTATAGTTAACCAGCTGTTGCCACGCGCCCAGCGAGCGTTGGCGAAGTTATGCTGTCCTTCATAGCTCCAGCCGTGGAACCACAGCCCCGTTTCTTTATCCATCAGGTTTTGCACGTGCAGCAGGAACTGATAGGTTGCCTCTTCAATATACTCGGGACGGTTGAGCAACTTGCCAATCTTCGCCAGCGGTAAGACCGTCATCATCAACGTGTCATCCCACATCTGCTGGTGATTTTCTTCCGCCAGCGTAATGTGCTGCATACCGCCGAATTGGGTACGCGGCATATCATGCATTGCCCACTCAGCCCAACTGTCGAGCCACGGCAGATACGCGGGATTACGCGTCTCTTCATAGCGATATGCCAGCGTTAAAAACGGCGCCATGGTGTTGACGTTTTTAGTCGTTGCACCTTCCGCAAAGCGATCGGCAAACCAGCTGTCGATAATATCGCGCATCGCGGCATCGCCGGTTTGCTGATAATACTGATACATCCCGTACAAGCCGATGCCGTGCGTCCACTCCCATCCCGCCCAGCCTTTGGTATCAATAACGCGTCCATCATCCAGACGTAGCAAGAACTCGCCGGTCTCATCATGAATATTGACCAGGTTATGCGTCACCTTTTTGATCAACGCTTTTAATTCATCCCTGGCAATAAAATGTTCTGGCTGGCGCAACAATGGACTGTGTTTAACCGGATAAACAATCATTTACTTAACCTCTGTCAATGTCGAATTCAATACAGCACCCTTTTCCAGTTTTGGTGCCGCTGGTTTATTACGATTCAGGTAACCAATATTGTTGTTACCCCAAAGTGATTCATAAGGCATGCCCGATAGCATCTCTACGGTCGCGCGTCCTTTAGCGGAAAGTCCTTCCAGCACGGGTTGCCCGGACTCACGCATTTTTGCTGTCTCTTCACGCAGGGTGCTGTGCGTTTGCAGGTTCAGTTTGAAGCGCAAGGAAACCAGGAAACCCATCGCCAGAACAATCAGCGTTCCGCAGCTCAGAATTAACAGGATGGTATGGCTGACCGCCGCGGGCTGTGCGCTCTGACCGGAGACAAAACCAGACAACTGCATGACAATCCCCACCAGCATCACCGCTCCCGCCTGCGACGCTTTACGCGTTAACGTCATAATGCCGGCGAAGATCCCTTCCCGACGCTGACCGGTAATCACTTCGTCAACGTCAGCAATATAGGTGTAGATATTCCAGGGAACGTAGTTGATACCACCGCGTCCTAAACCCGCAACGGCGGAAACCAATAGCAACAGAGAATAAACATCGCTTAATCCGGCGTAATACAGCCCCGCATAGGAGAGTGAACTGAGGCCAAACAGGACGACCACCATGCGATAAGACGGCGCAGGTCCGAAACGGATGCACAATGGGATCATGGCGATAACGGCAATAAACTGGAAGATAGCCATCGTACCCAGCAGGTTTGACGCCATCGATGCTTCCTGCATCAGCACAAACACCACATAGTAAGTAAAGACGGCGTTAAAGACGTCCTGGGCAATATAGCCGCCAAGATACATTCCTAAATGCTGGCGAAAGATACGGATGCGCAGTGTTGAACTCAGTTCCACAAATAAACGGTTCATACTCTGACTCAAGGTCAGGCTTTTCTTCTCTTCTTCGGCTCGCAGCGCCGCCTCAGTCCACTCTTCCCGTGGGCGTTCCCAGGTAAAGAACCAGACGAAGGTCAGCATCAGTGCACACAGCACAGAAAACACCAGGCTGGCGTAGAAAAAAGAGACGGGGTTGTCCTTGCCAAACAGCGTCAGCAGAACGCCAGGTAAGAATGAGGCCAGAATGGCAGACATTTGCGCCATCGAAATGCGCGCGCCGGAGAATTTGGTTTTCTGTTTAAAGTCATCGGTCATTTCGGGTACCAGCGTTTCGTATGGCACCAGAATCATGGTGTAGACCACGTCAAAAATCAGATAGGTGAGCAGGTAGTACCAGAACCCCATATCACCCACCCACATTAGTGAGTAGCTAAAGACACAGGGTATCCCCAACAGAATAAAAAACTTGCGTCGCCCAAAGCGTTTGCCGAGCCAGGTGGAGCCAAAGTTATCGGTTAAAAAACCCATTAATGGGCTAACAACGGCATCCAACACCCTGGCGGTAGCGAAGATAAAGGTTGCTTCGATTGGCGTCAGGCCACAGAACGTCGTGTAAAAATAGAGTAGCCAGGCCGCGGTTAACGCCGTGGTGCCTGCGCCTAAAAAATCCCCCGAACCGTAGGCAAAATAGTTAACCAACCCAATTTTACGTGTATTCATTGCCGTTACCCCTGCACATTATTGGGAGGCCCCGCAATCCTCGCTTTGACATTGGGCCTCCTTACAGGGCCACAGTAAAAGCTAACAGCAAGTGAAACCTTTCTATTTTTGCCAGGGGTATTCGTGAAATGGCAACAGCACAAAGAGTCCGGCAACGTATGTCACCTATTTTATAAAACAGCGTTTCTATTTAATCAAAGAGGTGGACTAGAATTGCGAAGCAGCCAGCAGTTTCTGCTGCTGGCCGGAATGAAGGGAGGCGTTAACGATAGTTCACAATCACCTGATTGCTCTGAACCTGTAAGGCGGGGATCAGGCGACCGCCACCGGGTACTTCCCAGACAAAATGCATCGGTTCGATGGCGGGAACATTATTGAATCCGTTGGTGGTCCCGCTTTGCCCGTCCAGCTCAACACAGCGGGACTGAGAACATAAACGCACCCGTAAACCCGCGGGCGTTGGGCCATTGAGCTCATAGCGCCAGGCCACCAGCGTCATCAACCCCGAGATCGGCTGGCTGGGCGTCAGAGGTGAAGACGAGGCTGACTGGCCGCGGTGATTTAAAGTAATCCCCATGCCGCTGGCCTGCCAGGCGCCTTCTCCGGCAGCCTGCGCTACCAGAGGAAAAAACAACAACCACAGTAATTTACGCATTACTTACCTCCAATAGTCGCCGTCATACGGATATGGCGGTTGTCAGACAGCTCCATGTTCGATAACACCACCAGTTGCGGAATGCTGCGACGTAAAAAGCGTGCCAGTAACGGACGCAACGCGTGGTTAACCAGTAAGACCGGCGGCGCACCCAACATTTCCTGACGGGACAGCGCTTCCTGAGTCTGGGCCAGCAGTCGGTCTGCAAGCCCCGGCTCCAGACCGCCGCCGCCCTGCAGCGCCTGCAGAAGCAAACGTTCGAGCGGAGTATCAAGGCCGATAACCTGAACCTCTTCATTACCCGGGAACCACTGCTGAGTGATGGCGCGTCCCAACGCAACACGTACCACCGCGGTAAGCTCATGCGGATCGTTTTGCAGCGGTGCATGTTCAGCCAGCGTTTCGAGAATGGTGCGCATATCGCGAATCGGTACTTTCTCATCCAGTAAGTTCTGTAACACTTTATGCAGCGTAGTGAGCGTCACGACGCCCGGGACCAGATCTTCCGTCAGTTTTGGCATCTCCTGCGAGACGCGGTCCAGTAGCTGTTGCGCCTCCTGACGGCCAAACAGCTCAGCAGCGAACTGCCCAATCAGGTGATTAAGGTGCGTGGCGACAACGGTACTGGCTTCAACAACCGTAAAGCCCTGAATCTGCGCCTGTTCCTTCAATGCGCTTTCAATCCAGATAGCGTCCAGACCGAAAGCCGGATCGACCGTTTTCTCGCCCGGCAGTGACCCGGCGGCAGTACCAGGGTTAATGGCCAGCCAGCGTCCCGGATAGGCGTCACCGCTGCCAATTTCCACCCCTTTCATCAAAATACGATAGCGGGCCGGCTGCAGATCCATATTGTCGCGGATATGTACCACCGGCGGCAGAAAACCCATATCCTGGGCAAATTTCTTACGAATACTGCGAATTCGCCCCAGCAACTCGCCATCTTGCTGAAAGTCCACCATTGGGATCAGGCGGTAGCCTACCTCCATCCCCAGGGAATCCTCCAGCTGTACGTCATTCCATGTTGCTTCCACCACGGAGTTGTTTTCCGGCATTTTCACCGGCTGCGGCTCATCGGGAGCTTTTTGCTCACGACCACGCATCCACCAGGCCAGACCCAGTAACGCGGCGGTAAACATCAAAAACACCAGGTTCGGCATGCCCGGAACCAGACCCAAAAGACCAAGCACCGCCGCACTAAGCAGCATGACACTAGGATTACTGAACAGTTGGGTCACCATCTGTTCGCCTACGTCCTGGTCGGTACTCACGCGGGTCACGATAACCCCCGCCGCGGTGGAGATTACCAGCGCAGGAATTTGCGCCACCAGCCCGTCACCGATGGTCAGCAGGGTATAACTTTCCGCTGCGCTACCCATGCTCATACCATGCTGCAACACCCCGACTAACAGACCGCCGACCACGTTGATCACCATGATCAAGATACCGGCGATGGCATCTCCACGTACGAATTTACTCGCACCGTCCATAGAGCCGTAGAAATCCGCTTCCTGCGTCACCTCCGAGCGTCGTTTTTTGGCTTCATCTTCGCCAATCAGACCCGCATTCAAATCCGCATCAATCGCCATCTGCTTGCCGGGCATACCATCCAGCACGAAGCGCGCGCCAACCTCGGCGATACGCCCGGCACCTTTGGTGATAACCATAAAGTTGATAATGACGAGAATAACGAAGACCACGATACCGATCGCAAAGTTACCGCCCACCAGGAAGTGACCAAAAGCTTCAACCACCTTTCCCGCCGCCGCCGCGCCGGTATGTCCTTCCATTAAAATGATACGCGTCGACGCAACGTTCAGGGCGAGGCGTAATAATGTGGTAAACAGCAAAATCGTCGGGAATGCGGCAAACTCCAGCGTACGCTGGGTGAACATCGCCACCAGCAGCACCATGATCGACAGCGCAATGTTAAACGTGAACAGCAAATCGAGGACGAAAGCCGGCAACGGCAACACCATCATCGACAGGATCAGCAGGATAAGGATCGGTCCGGCAAGGATTTGCAGTTGCGTGGATTTCAGGTTGCTGGGCAAACGCAACATCGCGACCAGATTAGCCATCAGTATTCTTCTCGTTCATGAAATCCAGTGCTTCAGGCACCGGAAGGTTTTCAGGTTGTGGTGGACGCTTGCCGCCGGCGAGACGCCAGCGTTTTAGCTGCCATACCCATGCCAGCACTTCGGCAACGGCGGCATATAATTGACCCGGTATTTGTTGACCAATCTCAGCATGACGGTATAGCGCACGCGCCAGCGGTGGCGCTTCTAACGTAGGGACTCGATGTTCAGCGCCAATCTCACGAATGCGCAGCGCCACCAGCCCCGCGCCTTTGGCAACAACTTTCGGCGCGCTCATTTTGTTCTCGTCATACTTCAACGCCACCGAATAGTGCGTGGGGTTGGTAACAATCACGTCTGCTTTCGGCACATCCGCCATCATGCGACGCTGCGCGGCCGCGCGCTGCATTTGGCGTATTTTGCCCTTAACGTGCGGGTCGCCTTCGCTTTGCTTAAATTCGTCACGAATATCCTGACGCGACATGCGCAGCTTTTTCAGATGGCTGTAAATCTGGAAAAAAACGTCGAACCCCACCATCGGAATAACGCCAAGCACCACCAACAGTGCGCACATGCCAACTAAATCCAGGGCGTTGCCCATCGCCGTAATCGGCGATTCCGCCATCAAACGCATCATCGCCGGCCAGTTATGCCAGAGATAAAATCCGGCCACGCTCCCCACCAGCGTGGACTTCAGTATCGCTTTGAGCAGTTCCGCTCCGGTTTGCGCTGAAAACATGCGTTTAATGCCCGGCAACGGATTCAGCTTAGAAAACTTGGGCTGCAGAGATTTACCGCTGAAAATCAAGCCGCCAAGCATCACCGGGGAGATTAATGCCACCAGAACGACGCCGGTAATCAACGGTAACAGCGCAATCATCGCGTCTTTAATCAGCAGGATGATTTGGCTGAGGATCAGGTTAGGGTCATTGACCATACTGTGGTCAAAACGTAATCCGGCCGACAGCATACCGGCCAGTCTGCGGGCAAGCGACTCCCCGCCAATCCAGATAATGCACACGCCCACCAGCAAAATAAGCAGTGAGGTCAGCTCTTTGGATCGGGGGACTTGCCCTTCTTCCCGTGCTTTTTCAAGTCGGTGGGGTGTGGGGGCTTCTGTTTTGTCGTCGTCGCTTTCTTCTGCCACGGCATTACTCTCGTCGTCACGGTCACGAGTATTATCGCGACCGCAACCATTGCCAATGCGTCGAATAGCGAAACGAAAACAGAGGAATTCGAGCGTTCGTTTGTCACGACAGCGCGAACGCTGCCGTGACAACCCCGCGGTTAGCGCTGCCAGATAACGCGATAATGGCCCGATCCCACCTGCGCGCTATAGCCGCCGTCTACTGGCGCGAAGTCGAGGCCATCGGTATCGAGCAGCGTTTGTGCGCCATCAAGGATCACCATTGAGTGAGTATTCGGCGGAATATCTACCTCAAGGGTGATGGACTGTAAGCCATCGCGCGCCGGTTCCTGCGTCCAGTGGACGGCAATATCACCATATACCGAGCCGTATCGCGCTTTCAGCCATGTCAGGCCACCGCCCGGAATAGGCCGCAGTACCGAAGATTTAAAGCCCGGCGCGTGTTCTTCGGTATTTATTCCCGCCGCCACGCGATACAGCCATTCACCGATCGCCCCGTAGGCATAATGGTTGAAGGAGTTCATGTCCGGGCTCCACATTGTGCCGTCCGGTTTCACGCCATCCCAGTGTTCCCAAATCGTCGTCGCCCCGGCTTTTACCTGATACAACCAGCTTGGGAAGTCCTCTTTCATCAGTAATTGCCACGCCGCGTCGGCCTGTCCGTTTTCGCTCAATGCGTGACAGAAATAGGGGGTGCCGACAAACCCCGTCACCAGATGACCGTCATTTTCCGCCAGCAGTTCCAGCAGCGTTTGCACGGTGCGCTCGCGGTGCGCGTCCGGCACTAACTGGAAGTAAAGCGCCAGAATATGCGCCGTTTGCGTGCGCGCCGCCAGCCGCCCGGTGGCGGTAAAAAACTCATTGCGGAAGCTTTCGACAATCGCGGTATGCAGCGCCTGATAATGGGTGTGGTCAACGTCATTTCCCAGTGCTTTGGCTGATTTCGCCAGCAGCAGCGTGGACAACGCATAGTAGGCCATGCAGGTCAGTTCATTCGGCGTGGCGCCAAAATAGCTGCCCTCTTTGGCATCCAGCGCAACCCAATCGCCAAACTGCAGTTTCCACGACCACTGATTCTCAACAGCGTTGTCATGCATAAACTCCACCCAGGCTTTCATGCTGTCGTACTGGCGGGCCAGCGTCTGCTTATCGCCGTACATCAGGTACAGCGTCCACGGGTTAATCACCGCCGCATCGGCCCAGGCTGCGGCGGAATGGGTGCGCCCGTGGGATAAAAAGCGGTCGTTGTCGCATTTGCCGGTAAGGATATCGGGGATGACGTGCGGCACACCGCCCTCCGGCGTTTGGTCGTGCTGAAGATCGGTCAGCCATTTGGCAAAAAAAGTGCGCGTCTGCATCAGATAACTGGCGGTGCGGCAGAAAATTTGCGCATCGCCCGTCCATCCCAGACGTTCATCGCGCTGCGGGCAGTCGGTTGGGATATCGACGAAATTGCCCTTAAGCCCCCACATGATGTTGTGATGCAGTTGGTTGAGATCCGCGTTTGAGGTTTCAATGTGACCCGTCGGCGTCATCGCGGAATGCAGCACGACCGCGACAAAATCATCCCGCGTCGGCGTGCCAGGCCAACGTTCAATCAGCACATAACGGAAACCCTGAAAGGTAAAATGCGGGTGAAAACATTCTTCACCCTCGCCGCGTAAGGTGTAATCAATGCACTGTTTGGCGGTGCGCAGGTTCGCCAGATAAACATTGCCTTCGGCATCCAGCACTTCAAAATGGCGCAGCACCACGCGCTCACCTGCCGCACCGCGCACCCGAAACTCCACCCAGCCGCTGAGGTTCTGGCCAAAATCAAGCACCGTCTCGCCTTTTGGCGTCGTGATGATTGAGCACGGCGCAAGCCGTTCTATTTCTTGTACCGGGCAGGCCGTTTGCGGTTGCAGCACCGAAGTCTCTGCCGCAAGCGTCGTCACCGCGCGCCAATGCCCGGCGCTAAACGCAGGCTCGCTCCAGCCGCGCTGCTCCCGACGTGCGTCATACACTTCACCATCATAAATTTCAGCAAACAAAATCGCGTCATCGCAGCCCTGCCAGTGTGCATCCGTGGCGATTATCCGCTGGCTACCATCGCGGAGCGTCACCACCATATGGCAAATAAACCCCGTCTGCTGGCCGTAATAGTTGCGATAGCGGTTGAAGCTCATATCCCCTTTATACCAACCCGCTCCCACCATCGCGCCAATCACGTTTTCGCCTTCTCGCAGGTGCTCGGTCACATCCCAGGTTTGATACAACAGATGGTGGTGGTAGCTCGTCCAGCCGGGCGATAACTCATCACGCCCGACTTTTTCGCCGTTGATCCACAGTTGATACAACCCCAGCGCGCTGGCATGTACCACCGCCGAAACAATGTCATCACCGTCGGGCAAACTGAACGCATGGCGCAACAACGTGCCTTTTGAGTTGTCTTTATCCTGCGGCGTTTCAGCCGAGATAAACACCCCTTGCCACGCTCGCGCTGGCAGGCCGGTAATAAACGTTGCCGCCGGGCTCCAGCCGCTCTCTTCACCGTGGTTGTCGGTAATATGCACCCGCACAAAATAGCGCGTCGAGTGCTGGCAGGCGACGTCGGGCAATTCGATATTACTGGAGCGGTCATCGTGCATTTCGCCGCTGTCAAACACGCATTGGGCAAAATCTTCTTGCGCCGACAGCTGCAAACGCCAGCTACGCTGCTGTACATCGCGCAAGGTACTGGTGATTATCCAGCCGAAAACCGGCAGCGTTTCGCAGCCCGTCAGCGTGGTTTCATAGTTGAGCGTAATCTTTTCTACTGCCAACATAATTTTTCCCTCAGTGGCTCATATTCAGGCTTTGGCCCGCAAAGTATCGTGCGACGCCTGTCCGTTATCAGGCGTCGCCACCATTTCTGTTTCTGCATTAAATTCATTACGTTGCTTGCCGTGGAAGCACAGCCAGCCGATAACCATGCCTATCGCCACAATCGCCGTCAGCAGGCAATAAAGAACCACTGGCCCCGCGCTCAACAGAACAGGAGTGACGAACGCCAACAAGCCGCAGGTCAGACGGGCGACACCGACAATCACCCCTTGCGCGGTGGCGCGTAGCATGGTGGGGAATGACTCTTGCGCCCACACTTTCATGATGCCTTCGAAGGCAAATCCTGTGCCGATATTGGTAAACAGCAGGCAGCAGAACCAGGAGAGCGGCGAGAAATTAAACAGTACCGGCACGAAATAACCACCGGACATCATCACCGCGCCAAAAATAAAGAATGGAACCCGTTTTGAGGTATCAACGACGCGCATAAACATCAACCCAGACGCCACGCTCACTGGCAGAATCAACAGCCCCCACAGCGAGTGTGTGCTGACGGAAATGCCCACCACATTTACCGCTACATAAGCCCCAAACTGCCCGCCGGTATTGGCCGCCAGATTGGTGAAGGTATAAAAGATACACAGCGAGATAAACGGCCACAGGTATTTGCCTTCGAGCAGATCGCGCCAGCCGGTTTTCTGCGCCCGAACGGTGGCGATGCCACGACGCAGTTCATCCTTTGCCGCCAACCACAGCGGCGACTCTGGGATAGACCAACGCAGGATCATCAGCACAACCGCCACCAGCCCAACGTGCATATACATGATTTGCGCGCCAATCAGCCCCCAGTCGCCGACGATAGCGGAGATCCCCATCGTGGCGCCAATTCCCACCAGCCAGAGTAAATTGGACAAGCCGATAATCTTGCCGCGGTTTTCATCGTTCGCCGCTTCGGAGATAGTCGCCAGAGAGACGGGTAAATCAGCCCCTGTCGCCAGCCCCACCAAGAGTGTGCCCAGCACCAGGAACGGGAAGTTCAAACCAAAGGCCAGCGCCAGCGTGCCGATAAAAATCATCACCATCGTAATAATAAAAACATTACGACGACCAATACGGTCTCCAAGACGACCGCCACCAAAAGCCCCAGCGGCAATACTCAGCGTTAATAATCCAGATAAAATGCCAATTTGTAGTGCAGTAATACCCATTGTTTTTTGATAAATGACTAAGGCTGTACCACTGGAAACAATAGCCGCCGAATCAATATATGATGCCATTCCAGACACCACCCCAATATACCAAGGGTTAGGTGTTTTATTTTTTGACATAACGATTCCCTTAAATTTACAGATAGTAAGGCGAGAAATAAGCGTATGGCCTACCCCCGTCACGATGGATGGTAGTAATAATTTTTTATTGTTATTAACCTAACAATTAAATCGCTATTAAAACTCGTGAATGAAGTACACGTTCATGGCTTGGAGGATAATGGAAATACCGTCGGTACGATTCAGTCAACCTGATCGCATTCATAAAACCACAACGTGCCGCAATTTCACTGATGGTTTTATCCGTAGTGCGCAGTAATTCTTGAGCTTTTAATACACGATACAACATCTGGAATTTAACCGGAGTATAACCGGTCACTCGCTTAATTAAGCGATACATCGTGCGCCTGGCGACACCGTTATCATCACTCAACACATTCCAGTCTAAATGACGCAAGCTACTGGTCTTGAGCATACGGATCAGGTTGGCTCGCCCTCGCTCATCAGGGCTAAGCGCCCCAGTTTGGCGGTCGCACTGGCAAAGTGTGTTGATGATGTTCAGCAAAGCGACTTCACACAATGAAAAATAGAGCACGTCATAGTTACTCTCGTTACGTGAGATTATCTCCTGGCTCAATACCTCAATACGCGCCAGCGCTCCCTGAGTTAACGCCAGCGCGGTAGGCTGTAGAAGTTTTTCTTTTATACAATCGAGCAAATTATCAATGTGCTGTAAAAAATGAAAACTGCGCGGGCGACGAATCAATATATTAATAACCGACAGATTATTAGTTGAAACATAACTATGGGTATCGTTAGCGGTCACTAAAAAAAAGTCACCCTGGCAGATAAAACGAACCAAGTCATTAATAATATGAAACCCGCTACCGCTACGGACAATCACCAGTTCATCAAAATCATGCCCGTGCACACCTTCCATTAATTGGTTATTCATCGAAAAAAGACAAAACGCATGTTGCTCTGAATGAAAAAAATCATTCTCACGTAAAATTCGCATATCTCCCCCGCCGCTATTCGAGTAAAAACACTCGGGATATCGATAAATAACCTACTGACATAATATATTGCCTTGCACTGATAACCATTTAACTGCAATTATTATGACAAGTCTATATATCGCACTGTCACTCAGGCGTAACCTGCTGTGACCTCAGCATCATTTCGGTAAATAACCGCCAAGTTATGGCATAAAAAAGAGGATATACGCCGTGCAGATGAACCCACTTCATCCAGGCATTCAACCGGGTACGAATCATAGTGCAGGGCACATTGTGCCGACTGGCGGCCCAAAAACCCTGCGGGATCCAGAGAAGCGCAGCGCTCGGTATGCAGCGAGCGAACCCGTTCTGGCAACTTCACCGTAAAAATGGATAGTAAATAAAGAGAACGATAGGTATCTGTAGGCTGGATAACGCGCAAGCCGTTATCGGTTAGAATGCCCGGCGGCGAGCGCCTGCCGGGCCAGCAAATAAAAACGCTACGGATCAGAACCCGAGGCTATCCAGCAGGTCGTCAACCTGATCCTGACTTGCCACCACGCCGGCTTTTGAGGTGTCAACCTGCGGGCCGTTAAGCAAGCTTTCGTTTTCACGTTTTGGACGAGCGCCCTGCTCTGGAATGTTTTCCAGCAGAACCATCAGCAGCTGACGTTCAATCTCCTGGATAACATCCATCATGCGCTTGATGACCTGACCGGTGAGGTCCTGGAAATCCTGCGCCATCATGATGTCCAGCAGTTGAGCGTTAGTAAAGCTGGTATGCCCTGGCACATCACCCAGGAACTGGCGGGTATCGGTGACCAGTTCACGGGCGTCAGACAGCTCGATCGGATTTTCGAACCATTCATCCCAGCGTTTGGTCAGGTCTTTGGCCCCTTTTTCCATCGCGTCCTGGTGCGGCTGCGAAGCTTCCACACTGTTCAGCGCGCGCTCTGCCGCCTGTGCGGTCATCTGCACAACGTAATCGAGACGATCGCGGGCATCGGGAATCGCTTCTGCCGCTTCGGCAATAGCCTGATCCAGCCCCAGTTCACGCAGGCTGTCGCGCAGCATTCGGGTCAAACTGCCGATGCGCGCGATGATGTCCCCGGCTGAATGTTCGTCAGCAGGTTTAATTTGTGGTTGCATCATCATTATCACACCCTCACATGCCCAGTTTCTCAAAGATTTTATTGAGTTTCTCTTCTAGCGTCGCCGCCGTGAACGGTTTCACGACATAGCCACTGGCGCCAGCCTGTGCCGCCGCAATGATATTCTCTTTCTTCGCTTCCGCCGTAACCATCAGCACCGGCAGGGCGGACATTCCGCCATCAGCACGAATGGTTTTCAGCAGTTCCAGGCCATCCATGTTCGGCATATTCCAGTCGGAAATGACAAAACCAAATCCCCCAGCCTGCAGCTTATTCAGCGCGTCCACGCCGTCTTCGGCCTCTTCAACATTGTTGAAACCCAGTTCTTTGAGCAGGTTACGCACGATGCGACGCATGGTGGAAAAGTCATCCACAACCAAAAACTTAAGCTCTTTATCCGCCATAAAAAATAAACTCCTGATTCAAATACGTATTGCCTGTCCGGCACTGATTTTCGCCAGCATTTGCTGGCTTACCTGGCTAAGATCGACCACTTCGCTTACGCCACCCATATTGATGGCCTCGCGCGGCATGCCGAACACCACACAACTTGCTTCGTTTTGCGCAATGGTCCAGGCACCCGCCTGGTTCATCGCTAACATTCCGGCGGCGCCATCGTTGCCCATACCCGTCAGGATCACTCCCACGGCATTACGCCCCGCATGTTTTGCCACCGAATGGAACAGCACATCCACTGAAGGTCGATGCCGGTTAACCGGTGGACCATCATGAATTTTGATCTGGTAGTTCGCCCCGCTGCGCGCCAGTTCCATATGCTTGTCACCAGGGGCGATATACGCATGCCCTGGAAGCACGCGCTCCCCGTCCTCAGCCTCTTTCACGGTGATCTGACACAGTTTGTTCAGACGCTCGGCGAATGAGCGGGTAAATCCTGGCGGCATATGCTGGGTAATAAGAATACCGGGACTTGAAAGCGGCAATGGCTGGAGTACATGGCGAATTGCCTCTGTTCCTCCGGTTGAGGCGCCAATCGCCAGCAGTTTTTCAGAACTGAGTAACGGCCCCGCTTTCAAGGTCACCTGTGCCGTCATGGGTTTGTGGGCCGCCAGTTTTGCCCGCGACGCGGTGCGGATCTTCTCAGCGATCATTTCGCTGTAGGCCAACATCCCTTCACGGATCCCCAACTGTGGTTTGGTGACAAAATCAATCGCCCCCAACTCCAGCGCCCGCAGCGTGACCTCAGAACCTTTACCGGTCAGCGAAGAGACCATAACCACTGGCATCGGACGCAGACGCATCAGCTTCTCAAGAAAGTCGAGGCCGTCCATGCGCGGCATTTCCACATCCAGCGTCAGGACGTCGGGATTGAATTTTTTGATTAAATCCCGGGCAACCAACGGATCCGGCGCCGTCGCCACCATTTCCATATCACTGTGGCTGTTAATAATTTCGGTCATGATTTGACGCATCAGTGCAGAATCATCAACCGATAAAACCCTGATTTTACTCATGCTTTATCCTTACCTGGCGCATGCGCATACACCGTCTGTCCACGCAAGCTAAACTCGCGCACGAGGTTGCTAAAGTTTTCTGAATGACCTGCAAACAGCAGCCCATCTGGTTTAAGAAGTGGAACAAAACGGTGCAAAATGTCCTGCTGCGTCGTTTTATCAAAATAGATCATCACGTTACGGCAAAATATGGCATCGAAGGGGCCTGGCACGTTGTACTGCTTATCCAGTAAATTCACGCTGGAAAATTCAACATGCCCCGCCAGTTCCTGCCGAACGCGTACCAGTCCTTCATGCGGTCCGGTGCCGCGCATGAAATAACGCTGTAGCTGCTGCGGTGACAGCGTCTTTAGCTCATCAAGGCGGTAGATGCCGCTTCTGGCTTTTTCCAGCACTTCGGTATCAATGTCGCTGGCAAAAACACGCCAGCGGCCCGGAGCCATACCTAAGGTATCGGCGAGCGTAATCGCAATGCTGTACGGCTCTTCTCCGGTTGACGCCGCCGCGCTCCAGACACGGTATTCACCGCTGCGCCGACGAGCATGATCTGACAGCACTGGAAAATGATGCCCTTCGCGAAAAAACGCGGTCAGATTGGTAGTCAGGGAGTTAATAAAAGCCTGCCACTCAGCACTGTTCTGGTTAGCTTCCAGCATGCTGAGATAGCGACCAAAGTCATCCAGTCCCAGGGTTCGCAGACGGCGGACCAGGCGGTTATAAACCATGTCCCGCTTATGGTCGGCCAGTACGATCCCCGCACGCTGGTAGATTAATTGACATATCCGACGAAAATGCGCGTCAGACAGCGCGAGGCGCTGGGTCATCTGTAACAATAATGACGTTTGCCCAGGGGGCAGAGATGATGTCATAGCGCCTTCTCAATCACATTCAGGATACAACGGGCACAACCTGCGGTTGCGCCAACTCTTGTTTTGCTACGGTTAGCTCTTCAAGTTTAAAAAATGCGACACAGGCAGAAAGATTATCGGCCTGCATGGCAAGTTGTCCGGTGGCGGATGCGGCTTCTTCCACCAGCCCGGCGTTTTGCTGCGTCACGGAGTCCATCTGGCTGACGGCCTGCGCCACCTGCTCGATGCCTCTGCGCTGTTCATCAGACGCAGAGGCAATCTCGCCCATGATGTCGTTAACCCGAGTAACCGAGCTGACAATTTCCGTCATGGTGCGCGCTGCCATATCAACCAACTGCGAGCCCTGATGCACTCGGGTGACAGACTCCTCAATGAGCCCCTTAATTTCTTTCGCCGCCTGTGCGCTACGGCTTGCCAGATTGCGCACTTCGCCCGCAACCACGGCAAAACCACGCCCCTGCTCACCCGCGCGAGCGGCCTCAACCGCAGCATTCAGCGCAAGGATGTTGGTCTGAAAGGCAATGCTGTCAATCACGCCGATGATGTCGCCAATTTTCTGCGAGCTCGCGGAAATCTCATGCATGGTGCTGGCGACCCGGGACGTCTGTTCGCCGCCTTTATGCGCTGTATCTGCCGCACTTTTGGCAATTCCTGACGCCTGGCGCGCGTTATCCGCATTCTGTCCTACGGTTGCGGTCAGTTGTTCCATGCTGGCTGCCGTTTGCGCCAGCGCGGCCGCCTGCTGTTCAGTGCGCGAAGACAAATCGTTATTACCCATCGCGATTTCTGAAATACCGCTATGCATGGCTGAGCTGCCCTGGCGTACTTCGCTTACCGTTTCACGCAGTGCCTGCTGCATCTTCTTCAGACTGGCAAAAATGGCTGAGATCTCATTGCGCCCATAAACCGCTACCGGCCGGGCCAGATTACCCGCGGCAATGCTGTCGAAATGACTGCCCACGATCGCCAGCGGCTGGACAATCATCTTGCGCGACCAGTACAGCGCACCGCTGGTGAGCAGTGCCGCCAGTACCACCATGGTGGCGAAAATCACCCCCGACATATGGTAATTTCGCTGGCTCTGCTCTCCTGCCGTTTGCAACACTCGATCGATGTTGCTCTGCCACGCATTCACATTTGCATCAAAAGCATCCTGAGCAGCCTGCACCGGCGCGGTCAGAAAATCTGACAACTGATTGTTTTCAAGCCAGGTGGCCTGATGCGCGAGAGCGCTGTGCCATTGACTGAAACTTTTCTCCGTTGCGCCAAACAGCGCCTTCCCTTGTGCCGTTGTATCCGATGTCGCCATAAAGCGTTTAAACATCAATTCAGACTGCGCCAGGCTATCACGTGCGAGGGTCATCAGCGTGTTGATATCCTCTGGCGGATAGCTCAGGGCGGTCAGCGTCCCTGCCTTATTAAGGGCCGTACTGGCCTGTAATAACACAGCTCGGGTTTGGGCCAGCGCAGCGCGTTGCTGATTACTTCGTTCGACCTGATTCAGGTTCTGAAAACCGTCCCGAAATGCCCAGAAGGACAAGCCATTACTGCCAATCTGCAAAACACCGCAGAGGATTAAAATCAAAAACAGCGTGGTCGAAATTCGAATACGATTAAACATCAACGCTCCCATTGGGCGGCACTGGCCGCGGTTTAACTATCAGTCAAAATGTTTCCCAATTCGTATCTTGTTCATTGTTCTGGCGCGGATAGGATGCGGCCGCCGTTGCAGGTAATCGTGTATCGCGTGGCTTAGCCGACGCCGGACGTGACGCAAGGCGGAAAGTCGACACCGACTGCGTCAGGCGGCTGGCCTGTTCTTCAAGAGCAGCGGCAGCGGCAGCCGATTCCTGTACCAACGAGGCGTTCTGCTGCGTAACGCGATCCATCTCGGATACCGCGAGCGCCACCTGATCAATCCCCCGGCTTTGCTCGTCGGAGGCCGAGGCAATCTCGCCCATAATGTCGGTCACCCGCGTTACGGCATTTACGATGTCGTTCATCGTTTCGCCTGCGCTTTCTACCAATACGGACCCGGTATCCACTCGGGAAACCGAATCCTCAATCAACGCTTTGATCTCTTTCGCTGCCTGCGCACTGCGACTTGCCAGATTACGCACTTCGCCCGCAACCACGGCAAAGCCACGGCCTTGTTCACCGGCACGCGCCGCTTCAACCGCCGCGTTCAGTGCGAGAATGTTGGTCTGGAAAGCAATACCATCAATAACGCTGATGATGTCGGCGATTTTCTTCGAGCTATCGGCGATTTCGTGCATGGTGTTCACCACGCTATCAACCACTTTGCCGCCATGCTGTGCGGTATCGGAGGCGCTTTTCGCTAATTGCGAGGCCTGACGCGCGTTGTCCGCATTTTGCTTCACGGTTGCGGTCAACTGTTCCATGCTGGCTGCGGTCTCTTCCAGCGCAGAGGCCTGCTGTTCAGTACGAGATGAAAGGTCGGTGTTCCCGCTGGCAATTTCGCTGGTCCCGGAATAAATCGCATCAGAACCTTCACGCACCAGGGTGACGGTTTCCGTCAGCGAGCGCTGCATATGATCAACCGTACTGGCCAGCTCGCCGATTTCATTACGACCGCTGACGGCCAGGGTCGCGGTCAGGTTACCGCTGGCGATTTCCCGAATATGGGCAATGACGCGAGACAGAGGATTAAGCAGGGTATGGCGGATGCCGTACCACACCACCACCAGAATCAGCACCAGCACTACGGCCAGCACGCCAAGCTGCCATTGGGCGAAATGGTAATCCCGCGCACTTTTATCGAATGCCTGAGCGTAAAGCTTTTCGCTAACGCTGGCGTACTTGCCCAGCGCCTCACCGAGCGCGTTTTGCATTCCCTGAGTCGGTTGCGCGAAATAGGCATCCATATTGCCGTTCTCCAGAAACTGAACCAGTTCTGTTAAGGCCGCATGGTACTGCTGATATTTCTCCTCAACGTTGCCGCTGGCTTCTGCCATCTCGGGTAACGGTGTGATGTTTTTAAATTTTGCGTAATGTGTTTCGGCCTGCGCCAACGATGCTTTCGCATTCTTCAGCAGATCGTTTTTCGCGCTGCTTTGCTGGTTGGACGCGTCCATCATCATGCGTGCAGAAGAACGGCTTAAATTGATACGTGTTTGCAGCATCAGATCCCATGTTGAGGTGAGTTCACTTTGCTGCTGTCGAAGATCGTTAGAAATAACAAAACTTTGCTGATTCTGCTGCAATGAAGAAAACAACAGACCACCGGAAACAAGCTGTAGCAGTGCGAAAACCCCCAGCACCATCATCAGCATTGTGACAACGCGGATACGGTTAAACATAAGGCACCTTCCTGAAAACGAGTTATCAACGTTATCGGCAGTCGCTGAGATAACTTTACGTTTGCGAAAAGGAAATCCTGAAGGGACGTGAAGCCTCGCGGAAGGAGGGGAAAACGGGTGTACGGCAACCACAAATCATTCACATAAAAACGTCACAATTATCATGTGAATAACATTCAAATTTATCTGTGGGCGCGGTCATATTGGATGAAATAGTCATTATTTCGTGACCAGGATCACAAATACATATCCTCTGCACCACAACAAAATGGATAAAAAATTAAAAAAAGTTGTATCAGCTGGCGCTTTAATTCAATTTATATGATGAATACTTAGTTACCAATTAATAAATATAAAAAATGAGTAACCGAACAATAAATGTTAAATCCTTACTGAGGGCTTTTTAGTGGCAAATGCAAACAAACTCACGTTGTTTATCGTGATCTTCATGTTGGCGGGGATCCTGTCAGGGGCGGTGATCCACTCGTATGCCGCCCCCGGCGTAGTGACCGCCTGGGCCGATAATATTACGCTTCTCACCGACATCTTTTTGCGCCTGATTAAAATGGTGATCGCACCTTTAGTATTCAGCACCCTGACCGTCGGTATTATGCGCCTGGGGGAAACGTCTACCATCGGGCGCGTAGGCGGCAAAGCGATGATCTGGTTTATTAGCTCTTCCATACTGTCTATTCTGGTCGGTCTGTTTGTGGTTTCTCTTGAGCAACCCGGCAGCGGCCTGAACCTGGCGATCCCGCTGGAAGCCACTGATACCGGCCTGGCCGTGAGCGGCATGAGCCTGAAAGGTTTCCTGACTCACACCATCCCAACCAGCATAGCCGAGGCGATGGCCAACAATGAGATCCTGCAAATTGTGGTGTTCTCGATGTTCTTCGGTATTGGTGGCGCATCCCTTGGTGAGAAGTTCAATGCCCCGCTGGTTGCCGCGCTGGATGTGGTCTCCCACATTATGCTTAAGGTGACTGGCTACGTGATGTACGTTGCGCCGCTGGCCATTTTCGCCGCCATTTCCTCCGTTATCTCCACCCAGGGTCTGGGGATCCTGCTTAACTATGCATCGTTCATCGGCGGCTACTATGTGGCTATTTTGCTGACCTGCCTGGTTCTGCTGGCGGTCGGTTATGTCATGCTGAAAAAAGAGGTTTTTCGTCTGGTAAGCATGCTGAAAGATCCGGTTCTGGTCGCATTTACTACCAGCAGCTCGGAAGCCGCCTATCCAAAAACGCTGGAGCAATTAACCAAATTTGGTTGCTCGCCTAACATCGTGTCATTTGTATTGCCTATCGGTTATTCATTTAACCTGGTCGGCTCGATGGTTTACTGTTCATTTGCCTCGATGTTTATCGCGCAGGCCTATAACATTCACCTCTCCTTTGCAGAAATCACCGTCCTGATGCTGACGCTGATGCTGGCGTCAAAAGGGATTGCCGGCGTGCCGCGTTCTGCGCTGGTGGTGCTGGCAGCAACTATTCCGAGCTTTAATATTCCGGTTGCCGGGATTCTGTTACTGATGGGTATTGACCACTTCCTGGATATGGGACGTTCAGCAATCAACGTATTAGGTAACGGGATTGCAACGGCGATGCTGGCACAAGATGAAGGTTTACTGGAAGAAGAACCGGAGCTGGTTGAGCGGGAAGCGTAAGGGGAAATCTGCCGGATGTGCTACGCGTATCCGGCCTACAACAGCAATCATTGTAGGCCGGATATGATATAGCGGTTACGCGACGTGGCTGGCGGCAATATCCAGCAGCGCCATTTCTTCGCTATTGAGCAGCTTCTCAATGTTAACCAGGATCAGCATCCGGTCACCCAGAGCCCCCAGTCCCGTCAGGTATTCCGTCGACAGCGTTACGGCAAATTCCGGTGCCGGACGGATTTGATCCGTTGTCAGCGACAGCACATCCGAGACGCCATCGACCACAATCCCGACCACCCGCTGGCCCAGATTCAGCACAATCACCACGGTGTTTTCGTTGTAGTCCACATCGCTCTGGCTAAACTTCACGCGCAGGTCAACAATCGGCACAATCACACCGCGCAGATTGGTGACACCTTTGATAAACGCAGGCGTGTTAGCAATACGCGTCACCTGATCGTACCCACGGATTTCCTGCACTTTCAGGATATCGATACCGTACTCTTCATCCCCCAGCGTAAACACGAGGAATTCCTGACCTGACGGTTCGCCGGCCAGTTTAGTTACATTACTCATACCGGTCATATTATTCCCTTCTCACTCAATCAGGCGGCTGTGATCGCCACACGTTGTTCGCGGTTTAATCCCTGCAATGCAGAGACATCGACAATCAGCGCGACGCTGCCGTCGCCGAGGATCGTTGCTGCAGAAATACCTGGCACTTTGCGGTAGTTGCTTTCCAGGTTTTTGACGACCACCTGGTGTTGACCAATTAACTGATCGACCAGCAGCGCGTAGCGACGCCCTGCACTTTGCAAAATCACCACAATACCTTGAGTCGCTTCGGTTTTTGCGCCTTCAACCTCAAAGACTTTCCACAGCTCAACCAGCGGTAAATATTCGCCACGCACTTCCAGCACGCGCTCTCCTCCGGCCAGCGGATGGAGATCTTCTTCGCGCGGTTGCAGTGATTCCATAACGGCATTCAGCGGCAGAATAAAGACTTCGTCGGCCACGCGCACGGACATGCCGTCGAGGATCGCCAGCGTCAGCGGCAGCAGAATTCGGATAGTCGTCCCCTGTCCCTGTTTGGACTGGATCTCAACATGGCCCCCCATCTCCTGGATATTTCGCTTCACCACATCCATACCCACGCCGCGGCCAGAGACATCCGTCACCTGTTCAGCGGTCGAGAAGCCCGGGGCGAAGATCAGCATACCGACTTCGTCATCGCTCATGTTTTCGTGGATCGGCATCCCCTGGGAGATAGCTTTGGCGAGGATTCGTTCACGGTTCAGACCGGCGCCATCATCGGTGACTTCAATACAGATATTCCCGCCCTGGTGCTCCGCGGAAAGCGTCAGATTACCGATTGGGCTTTTCCCGGCTTCAAGGCGTTTTTCCGGCAGTTCAATACCGTGATCGAGGCTGTTACGCACCAGGTGCGTCAACGGATCGATGATGCGTTCAATCAGGCTCTTGTCGAGTTCGGTTGAGCTTCCCACCTGTGTCAGTTCGACCTGTTTACCCAGCTTACCGGCCAGGTCACGCACCAGACGCGGAAAACGACTGAACACATACTCCATGGGCATCATACGAATCGACATCACCGACTCTTGCAAGTCGCGGGCGTTACGTTGTAACTGCCCCATACTGGTGATGAGATCGCCATGATTGACGGGATCCAGTTCGTTAGAACGTTGTGCCAGCATAGACTGGGTGATGACCAACTCACCGACCAGGTTAATGAGCTGATCGACCTTCTCAACCGCTACGCGGATGCTGGTTGACTCGCTGGCACGGGCGGGTTTATCGCGTTCCGCGCGTCCGTTTGGCGCTTCGCTGGCGGCGGCTTTCGCCGCTGGCGCAACGGCAACCGGCTGCGGCTTCGCGACAACGGCTACCGTTTCTGCTTCAGCTTCAGCTTCAGCTTCAGCTTCAGTTTCAACGGCTGCGGGCGCTGCGCTGACGGTTTCGAATTCAATCTGATCAGCTTCAATCACAAAGCACAGCACCGCGATGATGTCATCTTCCGCGAGGTTGCCATCAAGCGTTGCTGACAACGTGTCGCTCCCTTTCACCACATCGGTTAAGGTCGCCAGGTTCCCCAGCTCCTCTTCCAGTAAATCCACTTCATTGGCTTTCAGGCGCGTGAGAATAATGCGTTTCTTGCTCTCTTCGCTTGCGGACTCAGGCTGTGCAACCGCCTCTTCCTGCATTGCAGCGCTGTCAACAACGCTCAGTTTTGCGGTGTTGACGACTGCCGGTGCGGTTTCACCTTTCGCTTCGAGCGCTAACTGTCGTAACGCATTACAAATGTACTCAAAGCTGGCGGCATCCGGCTCCTCTGAGTTTTTATAGGCGTCGAGCTGTTCCTGCATAATATCTTTCGTTTCCAAAAACAGGTTGATAATGTCGGCATTGAGCTGCATCTCGCCACGCCGCGCTTCATCCAGCAGGTTTTCCATCAGATGGGTCGTTTCCTGCAAAATGGTAAAGCCGAAGGTGCCCGCCCCGCCTTTTATCGAGTGCGCAGCACGAAAAATTGCATTCAGCTGTTCGGAATCAGGGGCTTCAGGAACCAAATCAAGCAGGTGTTGCTCCATGTCAGCCAACAGTTCGTCAGCTTCATCAAAAAATGTTTGATAAAAATCGCTTATATCCATGCTCACGCTATCACCTCGGATTGGCTGGTGGCGATGTGGGAACGCTTGCCGGCGGGAGTTCCGCTGGCTGTTGTAAGACACTTACCGGCTCATTCTGGCTTTCAGCGTTTTCATGCAAAATGGCCTCTTCCGCCTGCTTATTGAGAACCAGCAGGCTAATACGGCGGTTGATAGCGTCTTCAGGACCGCGATCGCTCAGACGCATCGTGGCGGCCATACCTACCACACGTAATACTTTTCCATCATCCAGACCGCCGCTAACCAGTTCGCGACGCGACGCGTTAGCGCGATCGGCGGACAACTCCCAGTTGCTATACCCTTTTTCACCATTGGCGTAAGGGTAATCATCCGTATGGCCGGAAAGGCTGATTCGATTAGGAATGCCGTTAAGCACTGGCGCTATGGCTCGCAGGATATCGCGCATATACGGTTCCACCTCAGCGCTACCGGTTTTAAACATCGGGCGATTCTGACTGTCGATAATCTGTATCCGCAGCCCTTCCTGAACTAAATCAATTTTCAAATGCGGGCGCAGCGCACGCAGTTTGGGGTCAGATTCAATCAACTGATCGAGATCGCCGCGAAGTTTGCTCAAGCGGCTTTGTTCCATGCGTTTTCTCAGATCATCGATATTCGGCTGCTTGTTCACCTCTCCCTGCTGCTGGGTGTAATCATCCCCGCCGCCTGGAATTGGACTTTGGCTATTCGAAATACGATTTCCCCCGGTTACCGCAGTAGCCAGCGGCGTACGGAAATATTCGGCAATCTGGATCAATTCTTTAGGGCTAGAGATGGAAATGAGCCACATCACCAGAAAGAAGGCCATCATCGCGGTCATAAAATCGGCGTAGGCGATTTTCCACGAACCATGCGCCCCACCACCGTGACCTTTATGCTTGCGTCGCTTTACAACGATAATGGGATGGGCCTGATTTTTCATGCGTCCTCGGTCGTCTGCTGCGCAGTTGGATTTCTCACCGCACGAACATGCTCTTCCAGTTCGATAAACGATGGACGTTCGCTGGAATACAGAGTCTTACGACCAAATTCGACGGCAATTGGCGGCGCGTAACCATTCAGATTGGAGAGCAGAGTTATCTTCACACACTGCATCATTTTGGTGGTTTCAGCGCTTTTCTGGCGCAGAACGCTGGCAAGCGGAGAAATAAATCCATAGGCCAGTAAAATACCGAGGAATGTCCCTACCATGGCATGTGCAATCAGCGAACCCAGTTCAGCCGCCGGACGATCGGCAGAAGCCAGCGCATGGACAACCCCCATGACCGCCGCCACGATCCCGAACGCCGGTAATGAATCCCCCACCATCGCCAGACTGTTGGCCGGGACTTCGGCCTCACTTTCGTGAGTCTCAATCTCTTCATCCATCAGCGCTTCAATTTCAAACGTGTTCATGTTGCCGCTGATGATCAGACGCAGATAATCGACAATGAAATCAAGCATCACGGCATCAGCAAGAATGCGCGGATAGCTGGCGAAAATTTCACTCTCTTTGGGGTTTTCGATATCGCGTTCAAGCGAGAACATGCCCTGCTGACGTGACTTGGCCATCAGGCGATACAACAGCGCCAGCAGATCCATATACATCGCTTTGGTGTATTTTGAACGACGAAAAAGCATCGGGATGGCTTTCATCGTCCCCTTAATGGCTTTCCCGTTATTGCCGACGATGAATGCCCCAATACCCGCGCCACCGATAATCACCAGCTCAGCCGGTTGATAGAGTGCCCCAAGGTGTCCGCCGGTCATCATGTAACCGCCGAAAACTGTACCAATAACAACCAGGTAACCTAATAAGATAAGCACGACATCATCCTTTCGCAATTGACTATGACAGGATGCGCAGTCGGGCAGTTAACTCGAGGTCAGGACAAAAAAAAGCAGCGGTAATCGCTTACCGCTGCTGGAGTGTTTGTCCACACCGTATCAGTTAAACAGCCTGTTCGATCTGTTCATCCAGCAGTTGTGGAATAATATCGGCAGCATTCTGGGAAAGTTTACGTCTTTTTACGGCGCGTGATGGCGGTTGGCATAAACTGCAGGCAAAGCTGCCTGCGGGTTGGTGAGCGTGGGTAATAAAATTCCCACCGCAGCAATTGCATCGGGACAACTCCAGCAATCCGCTGTCGACAAAACGCACCAACGTCCATGCGCGAGTTAACGCCAGCAGTGGCCCTTCTTCTGGCTGCGGGCACTGCTCAAGATATAAACGATACGCTTTGATCACGGCATCCACGCCGCTGCACAAACCAGTTTTGAGCAGGAATTGCCATGCGTTGCAAAACATCGAAGCATGAATGTTTTGTTCCCACGTCATAAACCAGTCGGTGGAGAAAGGCAGCATCCCTTTTGGCGGAGGGCTGCCGCGTAATTCTTTATACAGCTTGATAAGTCGGCCACGGCTTAATTGCGTTTCGCTTTCCAGCATTTGCAAACGGGCGCCCAATGTGATTAATTCCATCGCTAGCTGGATATCACGCGCTTCCTGAACAATGCTTTTTTCGCTCATCATCAAGCCCTTTTCTTGCGCGCTGCTTCATCGATGTCGCTTAACAGTCGCGTTGAAAGCATGATACCGGTATGAATTTGCTGAAGATCGTCAACGCGGGAGTCTTGCGTCAGGCGAGTAACGGTCTGGTGATCGTCGAAACGGAAATGACAGACCAGTTGGTTTGTTTCAGCCAGTTTGACCATTTGTGGAAGTGTTAATGTTGCCAACGTGTCCGCCATTTCTTCGCTGATACCAAGGCGAAACATCGCAGATGCTTTGTCCTGAACGATCAAACGCTGTGCAAGCAATAAATATGACAAATTGATGTCATAGATGTGTTTCAGCAACTCGGATGTATGCATTATTTGCATCCATAATAACCAACATTGTTTTCATGCGGTGAAACCGCACCCCGTGATGTCGCCGGGAAGGCCCGGTAAAAAAAAGCAAAAGGTCAAATACATAGCAGCGTGACGGCACTTACGCGTTGTCTAAACATTCCCTTTTCAGAAAGCCGCGCCCCTTACAAGCTCACATCAATTCTTACAAATGTCTAAGATTTTTCCTAATTCGACGCAACTCTACCCGCCGCCCGTTACACATACAACGTAGCTATGCAGCGAATTTGAAGAATATGTGACATAGATCACATAAACTAGCTAAACACTTAACATAAATCCATCAGCACAGCTTTTACTTTGCTTATTTTTTAACCTCAAATTCGCCATTTCAATTCCTGACATACGAATATTCTTGCAATAAAAGCGAATAGTATTTTGTTCACAAACGTTAATATCACCTTGTGAAATAGCGAGCTTGATCACATATTTAATCTAAAACACCATTTCAATTAAATCCTTTATAAACAATGACTTAAATATTAAGGGTGATTAATTAATACCGGGTAGTGATAACCCATTAAATGTTAACTTTTGTTAATTTTTAATTAACACATTGTTTTCATTAGCGGTGAGTTTTACTTAAGTAAGCTGAACGTATTTACAAGTTATATGGCGCAATTATTCTATTTATAAGAATAATTAATGAATAACCATGATGACATTCACACTATCCGGGAAGGAAACGTTGCAGTATGGAGTAAGCCGAGCAATGCTGAGAAACCCTCTCATAATTCTTGAAAAAAGGAGCGAGTTATGAGCTATACACACATTCTTGTGGCCGTTGCCGCCACCCCTGAAAGCCAGCAGTTGTTAGCCAAGGCGGTTTCAATCGCTCGCCCTGTCAACGCTCGTATTAGCCTGATAACCCTGGTCTCAGACCCTGAACTTTATAATCAGTTTGCAGCACCTATGCTGGAGGACCTGCGTGAAGTGATGCAAGAGGAGACTCAGGATTTTATCGACAAGCTCAGCAAAGAGGCACAGTACCCCATTGAGCATACCTTTATTACCTATGGGGCACTGAATGAACATATTCTGGATGTATGCCGTAAACACGCGGTCGATCTGGTCATTTATGGCAACCATAACCACAGCTTCTTTTCGCGCGCGTCCTGCTCAGCAAAAAGCGTGATCGGTGCCAGCCACGTGGATGTTCTGCTGGTTCCACTGGCTGGAGATTGACCTGCGTTTTCTGAGCGTTACGCCAGTTTAGTGCAGGGAGAAACGTTGTCTGGCAATGGCTGTTTACTCTGACGTGGGATGACTTTTTCCAGATCGCAAATGAACCTCGCCTGCCAGTTGTCGATATCGTTTTTAATGATAGTTTCGAGCATCTCAGCGTGGCGGGAGATACGCTCAGCAAGCGGCATCGTCAGAGCCTGGTTTAATGCGCCAGCCACTTCGTCGCGGTCATAAGGATTAACAATAAGCGCGGCAGTTAGCTCATTCGCGGCCCCGGCAAATTGCGATAACACCAGCACGCCGGGGTTGGCGGGATCCTGCGCGGCCACGAATTCTTTCGCAACCAGGTTCATACCATCTCGCAGCGGCGTCACCAGCCCTACATCAGAGTAGCGGAAGATTTTCATCAGCAATTTACGATCAAAGTACTGGTTCAGATAATAGAGCGGCGTCCAGCCCAACTGCCCATATTTACCGTTAATCCTCCCCGCTTCAGTCTCCAGTTGGTGCCGAATATCCTGGTAGGCCTGCACCTCTTCACGCGAAGTTGGCGCTATCTGGGTGTAGCGAATTTTACCGTGGTGCTGCGGATAGTGTTCCAGCAGAGCCTCATAGGCCTGAAAGCGCTCCGGCAAACCCTTAGAATAATCCAGACGCTCAACGGAGAAGATATTCTGCACATTTTTAAGTTCTGCTTTCAGTTGCGCCAGCTTCGGCGGCAAAGGTCCGGAAGCCTGGCGGGCGATCTCATCCGGCTCAATACCGATGGGATAGACCTGGGTACGAAACGCTTTTCCCCATGCGCGGTAGTGCTGCTCGCTCTGAGTGGTTACCTGAGTCTGGGCTGCCAGACAATCCAGAAAAGCCTGACGATCGTTCTCGGTCTGGAAACCGAGTAAATCAAAATCACACATCTGCTCAAGTAGCGTCTGATGTGGGGGTAAGGCATTAAAGATTTCCGGCGTCGGAAAAGGGATATGCAGGAAAAAACCGATACGGTTATTCACGCCGCGTTTACGCAGCTCGCTGGCAAACGGCAACAGATGGTAATCATGAACCCAGATTATGTCGTCATCGCTGAGCAGCGGCAGCAGTTTATCTACCAGCAAGGCATTCACCCGCTGATAGCCCTCCCATGCAGGACGCTGAAACTGCACCAAATCGAGGCGATAATGAAATGCAGGCCATAAAACCGCATTAGAAAACTGGCAGTAATACTCTTCGTAATCCTGTTCACTCAAATTAAACGAAGCCCAGGTAATATTGCCACGCGTGACTTTTTTTAATGGTTTGTCCTCATTACCCGTGTCGCCACTCCAGCCAAACCATAGGCCACCAGCAGCCTTCAACGCGCCAAGCACACCGACGGCAAGCCCACCTGCGCTCCCTTTGTCATCTGGTGAGGCGATACGATTAGATACTACGACTAAACGACTCATAGCCACCTCTTCTGTTATTCGTTGCTTTCGATTCTTGCTGCGAAGAGTTAATTTGTTCCAGCCAGTGCCAGACATCACTCACGCCATCCAGACGCCATGTCGCCTGCGTCGCTCCATTCCCCACCTTCACGGAAATGCCCCCTGCGCGATTAACCACGCCAAATCCTGTTTCGTCCGTCAGATCGTCACCAAAAAAAACGGGGATCCGTCCGGCAAAAGGTGCTTCCTGCATAAATGCGGCAATTGCGTCACCTTTGTTCGTACCCTTTGGTTTTATCTCCACAACGCATTTTCCGTGCTGTAAAGCCAACTGCGGCCATCTGTGCGTGATGCGCTCAGCCAGATTAATTAGCGCCGCTTCATGTTCCGGGGCCTGGCGATAGTGCAGTGCGAACGCCATCCCTTTTGCTTCAAGCGTTGTACCCGGCATCGTCGCCAAGGCGGTACTTAATAGCTCTCCTGCTTCGCGCTCTATTGCCGCAGCCAGGCGCACTATATGAGTTTGACCATTGATGTCACGGCGCTCTGCCCCATGCACTCCGGCGAGCGGAAAACGAAAGGGAGTGGTAAGCGCGTCAAGCTCGACCATCGAGCGCCCTGAAATCAATGCCAGCGCACCCGCATTATGCGTCGCCAACTGATGTAATAACTGCAGGATTGTCTGAGGGACAACGACCTGGTCTGGATAAGGTTTGATCTCAGCCAGTGTTCCATCGAGATCAAAAAAATAAGCACAGCTTGCAGATTGTTCAGGGGGTAAGATCAGTGATGCTGTCACCCGGTTATCCTCCTCATCATGGTCTGTACGCCGCGCGGATCGCGCCGTATATATGATGTATGACGGATATAAGTATAGACAGTGTGACCATGCTCGCCATTTGGAAAAACAATCGCCAGCCGGGTAGCGGCTGGCGATGAGCTAAAGCTAGACTAAAAAGTTGGGGTTAAAATCATCAAACAGTACGCTTCGCTTTTTGCTTGTAACGGTCGAAGATCACCGCCGCCAGCAGGATCAGACCACGTACGACATACTGTGCGAACGGAGAGATGTTCAGCAGGTTCATTGCATTCTCAACCGTTCCCAGAATCAACACTCCGGCTACCACATATGAGATTTTTCCGATGCCGCCTTTAAGCGAAACGCCCCCTAACACGCACGCGGAAATCACGATCAGCTCATAGCCGATTGAGGTCATTGGCTGGCCGCTGGTCATACGAGATGCGAGGATAATCCCGGCGATGGCGGATACCAGCCCGGACAGAATAAAGATAATAATTTTGGTACGAACGACCGGAACCCCAGCCAGACGTGCCGCCTCTTCATTCCCCCCAATGGCCAGCGTGTTACGACCAAACGTGGTTTTATTGAGCAGTAAGCCAAAAACGATGAAACAGACGACCGTGATCCAGATAGGTGCCGGCAGACCAAACCAGTTGGCGTAGCCGAGAGTGAAGAAGCGCTCGTCTTCAATCCCTACCGCCTTACCGTCGGAAATAATGTAGGCCAGACCACGCACAATCTGCATCGTCGCAAGGGTCGTGATCAGGGCGTTAATTTTCAGCCGCGCAATCACGAACCCATTCACCAGACCACATAGAATACCGAGCAGTAGCCCGGCAGCCACGCCAATCCACAGGCTTTCGGTCATATTAATGACCACGGCTGTAGTAACCCCGGCGCAGGCAATCACGGAGGCAACGGACAGGTCGAAGTCACCGGATGCCAGGCAAAACAGCATCCCACACGCGACCATACCCGACATCGATACCGCCAGCCCCAGCCCCTTCATGTTGATGAAAGTGGCAAAGTTAGGCACAAAGAGGGAACAAACCAGGAACAGCGCGGCGAACACGACCAGCATCCCGTATTGATCCCAAATACGACCAAGATTTAGCGCCGACTTTGCAGCACCTGAACCCGATGTTGAAACGGAAGACATCATTCTCTCCTTATTCAGGCTACAGCCTGGCTAACTTTTGGCATAGCAAGGCTTAACGCCTGGCGCTCATCCGCCTGTTCATGAAGTAACTCACCGGCAATTTCGCCTTCTCTCATCACCACGATACGGTCGGCGACACCGAGCACTTCTGGCAGATCGCTGGAAGCAAACAGCACGGCCACGCCGCGCGCCGCGAGGGCATAAATCACGTTATAAATTTCATGCTTGGCGCCCACATCAATACCGCGTGTAGGTTCGTCCAGCAAAATCACTTTCATCTCTTCCGATAACCAACGGCCGAGAATAGCCTTCTGTTGATTACCCCCGGAGAGGTTCATAATCAGTTGCTCCGCGCCCGGCGTTTTAATATTGAGCGAGCGAATATGGTGATCGGCATTGGTCTCTTCCCAGCCGTTGTTGATCACGCATCCGCCCAGAACATGTTTACGACGGGCACTGATGTTGATGTTGTTACGCACCGAATGGACCGGAATGATCCCTTCAGCCTTGCGATCTTCCGGGCACAGCATCATCCCCGCTTCAATGGCGTGGCTCGGTTTACGGATATCAATAGGCTGTTCATCGATAAACACCTGGCCTGCCGTGATACGCGTGCCGCCAAACAGACCTTTCATTAATTCGCTACGTCCGGCGCCCACCAGTCCAAACAATCCGACAATTTCACCACTGCGCACCGATAAACTGATCGGGGTACGCACGCCAGGGGCTTTGACTTCATGCAAACGCAGGCGCTCTGCACCATAAGGTCTGGATTTCCAGCCATAAATATCACCGAGGTCGCGCCCGACCATCGCCTGCACCAGCGCGTCGTGATCGACCTGCTGCATATCCGTGAACGTTTTGACGTAATGACCATCTTTAAACACGGTGATGGCATCGCTAAGGGCAAAGATCTCCTCCATACGGTGCGAAACGTACAGGATGATGCGCCCTTCGTTGCGTAGCTCACGGATGACGCGAAACAGATTCTCAATCTCGCGCGCTGAAAGGGAGCTGGTCGGTTCATCAAACGCGATAATTTTGGCGTTGCGCGCCAGCGCTTTCGCAATCTCCACCATCTGCCATTGACCAATGGAGAGGTATTTCAACGGCGTATCGGGATCGATATCCATGCCCAGATGCTTGAGCTGAAGCCCCGCTTCATAGTTCAGCAGCGAGCGGTTCACAATCCCGCCTTTGTGCGGCATCTGCCCTAAATAAATATTCTCGGCAACGGTCATTTCCGGGACGAGATGCAGTTCCTGGTAAATAATGGCAACACCGGCGTTCAGCGCGGCATTGGTGTCCGCAAACGAAACCTCTTGTCCACGGATCGCCAAAGATCCCGTCGTTGGCGCATAGTTGCCGCTGAGAATTTTTAATAGTGTTGATTTCCCGGCGCCATTTTCGCCCATCAGCGCATGCACCTGACCGGCATAGCAGTCGAAACTGATATCCGTGAGCGCTTTAACGCCGGGGAACGTTTTGCCAATGCCGCGAAATGAGAGATACGGGGTAGACTGTTGCATAACGTCTCCGTGAGTCAGATCTTTATGCCGGATAGCGGCTTTGCCTTATCCGGCCTACTGAGTACGCAATTCGTAGGCCGGATAAGACGCGTTGGCGTCGCATCCGGCATTTGTGTTACTTACCGCCTAAGCCTTTCTTCGCCAGTTCTTCTTTAAAGTTATCGCGGGTAATCAGCACCACATCCGTCACTTCAGTAAACGCTGGTGGCTCTGCACCTTTCGTTACCCAGTTGTAGAGCATCTCACTTGATTTGTAGCCGTGAACGTCCGGGCTTGGCAGGAGTGAACCGTAGAACCCGGTCGCTTCGCCTTTGGAGAGTTCGCTCACGGCATCAACGCCGTTGATGCCGATACCAATCACATTCGGCGCTTTGAAGCCCTGCCCTTCGGTCGCACGTACGCCGCCCAGCACGGTGTTGTCGTTCATGCCGACAATCAGCCAGTGTTTGACTTCAGGGTGCTGAACCAGCATGGAGTTAGCGGCATCGAATGCCCCGGGGATATCATTCGATTTAGTGGGGACCTGGTAGATCTGTTTTTCCGGGAAGCCAGCGGCTTTAAGCGCTTCCATTGAACCCGATGTACGGCGACGCGCGGTATCGAGTTCATTCGCGGTAATGGCCATTACGGCTGTGGATTTCACATCCCAACCGCGCTTTTGCATCTCCTTATACAGCTCCTGGCCCTGGCGCTCACCAATTTTGGTTGCAGCCATCATCACCAGCGGCACGGTATCCATCGGCTTACCTTTGGCGTTAGCAAACTGGTCATCGACGGCAATGACTTTCATATCGTAGCCACGCGCCTTGGCCATAATGGCAGGCCCGAGTTTGGGGTCCGGCGTACAAATCACAAACCCTTTTGCGCCACTTGCAGCCAGGCTGTCGATGGCGTTAAGGGTCTTCTCACCATCCGGGACGGCAATTTTAATCACCTCAAAGCCAAGGTCTTTACCGGCTTTATCGGCAAATTTCCATTCAGTCTGGAACCACGGTTCTTCCGGTTGTTTGACCAGGAAACCGAGCTTCATGGATTCAGCGATAGCGGATTGTGACATAATGGCAGCCAGACCGATGGCAGCCAGCGCTTTAGTGAATTTGTGCATGGTTAACTCCAGCTTTAACGTTCTTTTATGTAGGGTAAAATCAGACGATCTTTTGTAATTCGGACGTAAAACAAGGCATTACCTTTTAGTGATAAGATCAATGCCAGTGCTGAGAGTAGTTTTAGCGGGAAATTGATTCTCCATAAGAGAGCGGCATCACACCACAGAATTACAGTAATTGCGTACATAAATTCAGCGGGAAATGACATAAAAAAACGCGGTTTTGTCGACGGGAAAAAAGAGGGATAGCAGATTAATCCATAACATCAGCCAACGAATCCTTGTTCCCGAATACCGAAGCATTCGGGAACATGATTACCATCGGTAATAAATGTGGTCAGCGTGATCGCGAACCGGAATGTCATCTCCCAGCAGGCGCGCCGCAAGCGTCAACGCAAAATCGAAAATATGCCCTAATCCTTTGCCGCTAATCAGATTGCCATCTTCAACAACCGGCGCATCGATATATTCCCCGTCCGTGACGTTTTGCCACAGATCTCCTGAGCAAACATAGCGACGCCCCTTCAGCAGACCGTGGCCGCCCAACACACGCGCGGCCGCAGAACATACCGGGCAAATGAGCTTTCCTGCCTGATCATGACGAGATACAAACTGGATGACCGCCTCACTGGCGGCAAGATTAACGCTGCCCTGCGGTCCGCCTGGCAATACGACGGCATCGTAGAGATACGTCTGGCGCGCGGCCAGCGTGCTATCCATCACCATCGGTACGTCATGATAACTCACCACCGCACGTGACTCTGCGCAGGCCAGGGTTTCGACTTCGATATTCAGGCGACGCAGAATATCCAGGGTAACAATCGCCTCCGCCTCTTCAAAACCGGGTGCCAGCAGCACCGCAACCTTCTTCATATGTAACTCCTTGCTTAATCCACATAAACGAAACAATTAATGACGACCAGTGCAGACTGTTAAATTTCTCGATTTGATTAAAACTGATCTGGCGCAAAAAATTAGCCATCAGATAATTTGCACTAATCCATCCCGATCGTGAAATTGCCTTTCAACTTGGGCAGATAATCATCAGATGCCAGACAATACCTTATTGTGGAATTTAATTTTGTGATATGAAACACCATTTCATTATCATGAAAATCATTTAATGACATAAATTTCAACCACTTACATTCATGTCATCTATATGCCAAAACAGCAGAAGCATGAATACTGTTATGACAATATGTAAAAAAACATAAATACGCAGATTTAAGGATTTTCTTATACCAGGGCAAGCGTTATGCTGAATCTCGATCGGAGCGAATATAATTCGTGATCACTAAAGGACCGGCGGAACGGATTTATTCTGCTAACAGTTTTAATTGTACGTAGAGGTGAAGTGCAGCGGCAGCCCGCTGTACTGGCGTGAGTAACGTACATCCCCCTTTCTGGAAATAAGGATATTGATATGGCTGCAGTTGGAATTGTTCATAAACTCAATACACAAATGAATCTCGAGTTCTACGCCTCGAATCTTTACCTGCATCTCAGCGAATGGTGCTACGAGCATAGCCTGACAGGTACAGCCACGTTTCTACGCACGCAGGCGCAGGGTAACGTGACTCAAATGATGCGTATGTTCAATTTTATGAAAAGTGCCGGGGCTAATCCCATCGTCAAGGCCATGGATGTGCCGGGTGATGAACTGAGTTCCCTTGAAGAATTGTTTCAGAAAACGTTGGATGAATATCAGCAGCGTTCGAGTAAGCTCTCGCGTTTAACCAATGAAGCTGAAGCATTAAACGATGCGCCAACCATTGATTTTCTTCACGACCTGGAAAAAGAGCAGCAGCAGGATGGCGTGCTGTTACAGACGATTCTTGATGAAGTCCGCAGCGCCAAACGCGCGGGGCTGTGCATGGCGCAAACCGATAAGCACTTGCTCAACGTCGTTAACTACCAGCATCACTAATCTTCAGTTTTCATCGCGTTAATGCCGGATAGCGATGCTGCGCACCTTATCCGGTCAACCTCTGATTTTCCCTGGCACGCGCCTCCCATTCTGCGAGGCGCAAAAAAACCTTTCTAAAACCTGAAACAACGGTTTATTTTAGTGGGATTCATTCTGCGGCGTGAATTTCAACTCGATCAAGGCAACCGCTTTTTGTATTGCGCGCATAGTGACCGGATCGGCCCCTGCAGGATGGCTGGAAAAATCGATGTTTTTCAGTTGGCTGGACATTTTTTCCCGAACTTCTACCGGGGCAATAACATCAAGAACATCCAGAATTTGCTTGATAACCAGCTGACAGGCAACAACGTCCGAGAGCAGTTCCTGATCGGCATTCAATGTTTGGGACATAGTGAGCTCCTTATAGAAAGGTCGTCATAGTACCTATTCAGCGATCGAAACGATAGCCGCGCACACATTACAAATGCGCTGAAAATAAAAAAGATCCAGTCAGTTTCTTTTGAGATGGCAAGCACAACATGAGTGAACAGTTAGCGGTTGAGAACCAACGCGGTCTTTCCCCGGCAGCATTACTTGTTGCCGGGGCTTTCTTTATGGAATTTATTGACGGCACGGTGATTGCCACAGCCCTACCCGACATGGCCAAAAGCTTTGGCGTACAGGCGGTAGACCTGAACATTGGTATCAGCGCCTACTTGATCACCCTCGCGGTGCTTATCCCCGCCAGCGGCTGGATTGCGGATCGCTTCGGCGCCCGAAAAGTGTTTACCCTGGCGCTGGCGATTTTTACTCTCGCTTCAGTTTTATGCGGTTTGTCCGAAAGCCTTGAGAGCTTTGTAGCAATGCGAATTTTACAGGGTGTGGGTGGCGCGCTAATGGTTCCTGTTGGCCGTCTCGCGGTACTGCGCACCACGCCTAAACATCAGTTGATCACCGCCATAGCGACCCTGACCTGGCCCGCGTTAGTCGCGCCTATCATCGGACCACCGCTTGGAGGATTCATTACCAGCTATGCTAACTGGCGTTGGATCTTCTTTATTAACGTACCGCTGGGAGTTTTGGCGATCGCGCTGGCGCTACGTTTCATCCCGGATATTCATGACGACGAGCGCCGTCCATTTGATATAGCGGGTTTTATCGCGACCTCAGTTGCGATGGTTAGCCTGGTGTATGCCATGGAGTTACTGGGAACCCAGCAGCCGCAGGGCTGGCTAACCGCCGGGCTGCTGGCGCTAGGAACCGTGACCTTTCTGTTTGCCCTGCATCATTTTCGTCGCACTACCTGGCCGATGATTCGTCTTGATGCCATGAGCGTCCCTACTTTTCGCGTCACCCTGTACGGCGGGTCACTATTTCGTGCTTCTATTAGCGCTGTACCATTTCTGCTGCCGTTAATGTTCCAGGTCGGTTTTGGCATGAACGCTTTTCACGCGGGTTCGCTGGTTCTGGCGGTGTTTGTGGGCAATCTGACGATAAAACCTGCCACCACGCCGTTGATACGCTGGCTGGGCTTTAAGAAACTGCTGTTAATCAACGGTGCGCTAAACGTCCTGGCGCTGTTGGCCTGTGCATTAATTACGCCGCAGACCCCGGTGTGGGTTATTTTGTTGGTGTTGTATCTGGGCGGCGTGTTCCGCTCAATTCAGTTTACCGGTATCAGCACGCTTGCCTTTGCGGACGTCCCCGGACCACAAATGAGCTACGCCAATACGCTGTTCAGTACGGCAACACAATTAGCGGTAGGCTTGGGCATTTCATTGGCCGCTATCGGAATTCGTATCGGCGATGAGGTGAGTGAATGGCTGGCGTTAGGCAATATTCCGGGTATCAGTTTCCGGCTGGCCTTTGTCGCTATTGCGATTATTTGTCTGGTAGGTATGGTTGATACGCTGCGGCTTGCCCATGATGCTGGAAGCGCGGTTTCTAACAAGAGCAAATAGCCCGGCAGGCGAACACCGCCGGGCCAACAGGATTTAGCCAACTATCTCGCGTACAAACGCTTCGATCGCTTTGTCCTGGCAGTTTTCAAAGAAGCACTGCTGGAAGCGCGGACCAGATACGGCGGTTTTTACCAGTTCAGGATCGATAGCGCGCAGAGTGTCCAGATAGTTTTCTTTTACCACCGCCGCTTTCACCTGGTTCAGAATACCCGCGTTACGCACCTGCGGCTCTTTACGCTCTGGTGGATACCCTTCGCCGTTACGACCAGTGAATGCTTTTTCAAACATATAGCGCACATTCAGCTCAGCACCCCAGCCAAAACCTTTGGCGAATGCCAGAGAAAGCGCATTCCCGTTGTTGATCTGAGAGAACAAGAATGCGTCTGCCGGATCGAGACAGTAACCACACACCACGCCCGGATGTATATTCAGTGACATCATTGCCCCCTGACCCGTACCGCACCCCGTAACCACAAAATCCACGGCTTTGGAATTGAGCAGGATGCTGGCCATAATCCCTAAATGGATGTAGGTCAGATGATGGTCATTTTCGTCGCTCATCCCAACGTTATACACTGGAAAACCTTTCTCATCCGCAACGGCTTTAAGCTCGTTATGAATGATGGCATTTTTGCTTGCCTGGCTGTTTTCCATCATCAATGCAATTTTCATTCTGTAATCTCCTGAATGCGCTGCGGAGGCCCGCTGAAAGTCATAACATTCAGGCCACATTACTATTTTGCAAACTCACTTTCAAATTTAATGAAATTTTGTTTTATAAAATAATGAGGTGCTCACATTTTTCCTGAGACAGCTCAGAATAGCCTCAATAAAATGACGTCGTTGCGATTAATCGCAGGTGATCTTCGGGCTATTCAAGCCATTGATGCGCCACCACATATGCCATGATAGCCTATCTCCGAACTTTCAGAGCGATCACATGAAGACCTTTATCCTTGCCCTTTTGCCGCTCGTGCTGACAGGATGCACTATTACTAAACAGGCGCAGGTCAGCGAAGCCAGTGCCATCACCGGCGTCGTTCGCCTGACCTACAACCAGGCCATGCTACAAACGGCGCGTACCGATGATTACGTGACCCAAGGCACAGCCACCAAAGAGTGTCAGCGCCTGGGTTATGCCAACGCAATGGCGTTTGGTCAGCCGGTATCAACCTGTAGCGTATATGCCGGTTCTCTGTGTTTAAATACCAAAATCACGCTCGCCTGGCAGTGTCACGGCGTTGCGGTATCCCAATCGCCTGCCTTCAATTATTAATATTTTCGACCAGCACATTATTGCTGGTCTTCTGCCTTTTCATTATTTATATTCTCCGCTTAATAGCGTTAATGCGTTTTATTCCCATTCGCATTTTTAATAAATAAATTTATTATTTTACCTTTTGCAAATAATTAAATAACAAATTATAGTGACGCCACGCTAATATATAATAACGTTTGTGGAGCACAACCATGCTGAAAACAGAAATGATCGACCAACTGAATGAGCAAATGAACCTTGAATTATATTCATCTCTGCTCTACCAACAGATGAGCGCGTGGTGCAGCTATCACAGCTTTGAAGGTGCCGCCGCGTTCCTGCGCCGTCACGCCCAGGAAGAGATGACGCATATGCAGCGTCTGTTTGACTACCTGACCGATACCGGCAGCTTGCCGTGTATTAACACCGTTCCTTCCCCCTTTGCTGAATATGCGTCTCTGGACGAACTGTTCCGTGTTACTTACGAACACGAGCAGTTGATCACCCAGAAAATTAATGAGCTGGCACACGCGGCAATGACCCACCAGGATTATCCGACGTTTAATTTCCTGCAATGGTATGTTGCCGAGCAGCATGAAGAAGAAAAATTATTTAAATCTGTCATTGATAAGTTATCGCTGGCAGGGAAAAGTGGCGAAGGTCTTTATTTCATCGATAAAGAACTGGCTACGCTTGATACACAGAATTAATGTTGTGGGGTAATGAAGGCAACCCGCCATCATTACCCGCTAAAATCAGTGACGGCAGATCTTGCTTTCGTGCGTAGAGAAGCCGTCTTCTTTTGCAATAAACTTTCCCTTCGCCGCTAAAAACGCCACCAGCTCAGCTGCCGACATATCCGCCGCAGAACAGGTGTGAAAACGAGCCTGCTCGCCAAACCGTGCCGTTATCGCCGCTTCAAGGCTGGCATTTGAATACTGCTCGCCAGATTCAATCATCATGTTGAGCACTTCGTGACCGTGAATAGATTCCATACTACCTCCTCAATAAAGTCCGTAGCCTAATGTGAACGGCACGGCCTTGCTTTGCGCTAACGCAGGTTTACCCGCAGATAAATATCATTTGTGATACATCTTAACGCGCCAAACATCGTAAAGATTAATGTACATTCATTGTAACGGTGATTTGACGAAAATAGCGTTTTGCCTTAACCTGCGCCGCAGATATAACCGTTGATTATCTCTGGGACAGAGGAAAGCGTGAAAAACAGAACCCTGGGTAGTATTTTTATCGTGGCGGGAACCACGATTGGTGCCGGTATGTTGGCAATGCCGCTGGCCGCGGCAGGCGTGGGGTTTAGCGTCACGCTGGTATTGTTAGTGAGTCTTTGGGCGCTAATGTGCTACACCGCGCTGTTGCTGCTTGAAGTGTATCAACACGTACCGGCAGACACCGGGTTGGGTACGCTGGCAAAACGTTATCTTGGTCGCTACGGACAATGGGTAACGGGCTTTAGCATGATGTTTTTAATGTACGCGTTGACGGCAGCGTATATCAGTGGCGCTGGTGAGTTGCTGGCTTCCAGCATCAGCGACTGGACCGGGACAACGCTCTCCCCGACAACAGGCGTACTGCTGTTCACCTTTGTTGCCGGTGGCGTGGTTTGCGTTGGCACATCTTTGGTCGATCTGTTCAACCGCCTGTTGTTCAGTGCCAAGATAATCTTTCTGGTGGTGATGCTGGCCCTGTTAATGCCGCATATCCATAAAGTAAACCTGCTTACGTTGCCGCTTCAGCAGGGGCTGGCACTTTCTGCAATCCCGGTTATCTTCACTTCGTTCGGTTTTCACGGCAGCGTCCCCAGTATCGTCAGCTATATGAACGGTAACATCCGTAAACTGCGTTGGGTGTTTATCACCGGTAGTGCCATTCCGCTAGTCGCCTATATCTTCTGGCAACTGGCCACGCTTGGCAGTATTAACTCCTCAACGTTCATGGGGCTGTTAGCCAACCACGCTGGTTTAAACGGTTTATTACAAGCATTACGTGAAGTCGTGGCTTCGCCGCACGTCGAACTGGCGGTGCATCTGTTTGCCGACCTTGCGCTGGCAACCTCTTTCCTCGGCGTCGCATTGGGATTATTTGACTACCTGGCCGACCTCTTCCAGCGCCGCAATACCGTAGCAGGAAGAATGCAAACCGGCGTGGTGACCTTCCTGCCGCCGCTGGCATTCGCGCTGTTCTATCCGCGTGGTTTCGTCATGGCCCTGGGGTATGCGGGCGTTGCCCTGGCGGTGCTGGCGCTGCTCATTCCCTCGATGCTGGCATGGCAGAGCAGAAAACAGAATCCACAGGCTAAATATCGCGTGGCAGGGGGTGCTCCGGCGCTGGCGCTGGTATTTTTGTGCGGCATTGTGGTGATAGCCGTACAGTTTTCTACTGTAGCAGGATTACTACCGGAAGTGGGTTAAAACAAAAGGGGCTTAACGCCCCTTTTTCTTAATGCAAACAACACTGCTTATATTTTTTACCGCTACCGCACGGACAAGGGTCATTGCGCCCTACCTTGGCATCCACTTTGACCGGTACTTTAACCGGCGTTTCCTGAGGATGCGCCATCCAGTAAGCATGCAGATCCAGCGCCGCCAGGCGGATGGCATCCACGCTATCTTCGAACGCTTCTGGCGTCATTTTCTCAACGACCGCAAAGTTTTCTTCCGTACCGTGCAGCGCAATAGCCTCGAGCGCCGGTTTTAACGAGTCTGGTAACGCGGACCAGTCCGACAGCGCGACGCCGCGCATATAACCAAAACACCACTCTTCAACGATGGTCAGTTCATGCTCGTCAATTTCACGCAAACCAAACAGCGGCTCAAACTGCTCAGGATATTCATCCAGGCGATCGGCCGTATCCGCCATATGTTGAAACGCCAGGTTCATGAAACGCGTCATTTCTTTTTCGGAGGACCAGCGAGGAACATACTGCGCGCCGCCCCAAATAGCGACCAGCCACTGCTCCGGTTCAATTTCATACGGTGAACTCAGTACCGCCGTCAGTAAACCATCCAGTTCTGACACATCCAGAATAGCCTTATCTGTATTGTACTTAGTCAGTACATCATCCAGCCATTCCAGTTCGCTCTCGTTTAATGGTCCCGTTTTCATAACGCTTTTCCTTAGTCAAAAAATCTTGCCTGTGATCATCCTACATGGCTGGAGGGATAACAGATATAAATGGGCATTTGCGGCTTACAGCAGCCGCCTGTTCAGGTTAACAGGAAAAGAGGGGAATTCCGGTAGTTAACGCACAAAAGAGAACACTAAGCCGCCGGGCATCATACCGGGAAAACACAATAAAACCACCCGCAGGTGGTTTACTGTTGTTCAATACGGTTGAGCGTTGCGGTATAGCCCGTTTTCGCTACTGCGTTAAGTAGAGTATCGGTTGGGAAACCTTCTGGCACGATGGCTTCTGCCTGCCGGGTTTTGAGAGAGGATTTTGCTTTAATCACGCCGTCGGTTTCACGTAGCGCCTGATTGACCGAAATAACGCATAACGAGCAGGTCATATTTTGTATATCCAGCACCACTTTTTGATTGGCCGCCTGAGCCCACAGCGGCAACAGCAAGCATGCAACTAACGCGAAGATCTTCATTCAAATACCTCATAAAACCAGGCAACAAGCGTTGGGTAAAATAGCACCGGCAAAATCAATGCCAGCGCGCACCAGTAGAGAACGCGCGCTTGCTTCAGAGTTAACCACCCGGAGCACCACAACCGTTTGGAAAAATAGAGCCGCCAGAAGACACGCAGTAATAATCCCAGGGACAGCAGTACCAGAGGAGTTCGCAAAAACTCAAACCGGGTGAAAACGGCGAAGCTCGCCGCCGAAATACCAAACAGCAGGTAAAGTAGCGGTCCAACACAGCATAAGCCAGCGGTGACGGCGGCCGCAGCAGCCGTCAACAGGGTAAGCCCCGCACCTTTAGCGTTGTTCTGTGGCGACATAGCTGTAGGAGAACGCTTTAGGATCATAAAAATTGATCGGGTCGCCATCGACTTCAGCGTAAGGATAACCAAAGTTATTCATGGCCCCCTGCTCCGTTGCCGGATACAACTCGAAATCACGTCCGTAGTTGAATCCAACCCAGTTCATTTCCCAGTTACCAAACAGGTAAGCGTTAACCGCCTGGACATCGGCATCCTGATGCGTTTTTTTCTCTGCCAGACGCATTTTGGTCACGTCAGCAGGATCGCACGGTAACCAACCGTAACCTGCCAGATAGAACTCAGCACGGCAGTGTTGACCGCCGCTCACATTGGCAACGCCTGCACTGTCGGCTGTGCCAAAAGCACTTTTCGAGTAACGTTCGAGCTTATTGGCCTTGCCCAGACGGATGCCAAACAGTTCGCGCGCCGGAATACCGCTGGCCCGCGCCAGAGCAACAAAAACGGAGCTCATGTCGGTGCATTTTCCTTTGAGCTTACCGCTTTTTAATATCTCCGCCACATCCCCCGTGCCGCAGCCAATAACGTCGTTGTCACGCTCCATATGTCTGCTGACCCATTCGTAAATCAGGCGCGCTTTTTTCAGCGGATCCTGCTCATTACCGGTGATTTTACGCGCGGTTTCCAGGACCAGTCCATCAACTGGGGTATGTGCCGTCGGCAACAGATACGGTTTTACATCCAGCGGATAAATAATCTGCTCAGGTGCCTGCCAGTTTTTCAGCGCGTCCTGCTTCAGCGGTTCCCAGTCGGCGGTTTCAATGTCGATATCAACGTTAACCAACAATTCACCCTGCGAGTCAGCCCAGGTGGCAAACAGCGTTTTCGCGCCGTAGGTATTATTGGTGGTGACGTACGCCTGCTTATAGTTTCCGCTAAAGGCAAGCGCCGTCATTTGTTGAAACGCGGTATCCACCGGTAGCGGGATCCACAGTTTCACCACGCCGCTCGATCCCTTAGGAGGATTAAGTTTATACGTTTGAGATAAGACAAAGCGTCGACGAGCTATTGGCGCAACGGATGGCTCCGCGGCACGTACCGTCTGGCTAATGACTGCAGGGCCGACTAATCCGGCGGCGGAAAGGAGAACGCTATTTTTGAGAAACTGACGACGTTGCATTGCTGTCTGTCCAGGTTGTAAGAGTTGAGCTACGGCTAAAGGGGAAACCGTACGCGATCATCACAGCAGACAGAGGCTGGCATAAAAAGGCGAGTCGATGGAGATTATTCATCAATAACAGACCTGTTAACTGTGAATGAAGTGAGAAACTGCAAGGTCGCTATTAAGCCATTTACAGCCAAAAAAGTACAGCAGCGGAGATACGTTCAGACTATATACACAGTCGTTGCCAGTTTGCGGGCTAACCCTCTTGCCCCCTCGCGCATGACCGTGTTGTGATTCCAGCGAAATACAGGTGCTGCCAGCGGGGCAAGATAATTCATCCAGCGGATCGTGGTACGCACATTCCAGTCATATCTGACAATAGTCGCTGTACCATTGGCAGTAAAAGACCATACCCCTCGCCCTTCCACCGCACCGCTGGCTTGTCCTTCAAGCAGTGTGCAAGGCCGTATTTTCAACACATTGATATCAAAGGTTAAGCGATAAGGAAGCGCCCCTTTCCAGGTATAACGATGCAACGCCCCAATACCCCGTAAATCCCCTTTCCTTATCTCAACGATGCGTTCCAGACTTCCCCACCATTCAGGCCACCTGTCCGGATGGGAAAAAACATCCCATACCTCCTGAATTGAAGCCTCAACCCGCCAGACTGTGGAAAACTGATAGTCAGCCATAGTGCAGGCTCCCTCAAGGCGTGAAAAAATTGACGGGGAAACGGGTGTTGATAACCATAGCATCCAGAAGAACAGTTTCTAATCGCTGCCCATCTGGCGCATAGCTGATCACTTTGGCAGGGAGTCCGTGATAATTATCCAGCCAGATGTCGTAGCGGTGAACGCCATCTACGGTCTGTTTTCCTGGCCCCATTACGGATATGTGTGTCGTCTCCCGTCCCGCAAGGCGCTCCTTAGCAACAATGGTAGTTGTTCCCCCGCGTTGCAGATGGCGAACATTGCCCAACAACACGCCGATATCAGAGCGATCCACCCGATGACCTCGCTCATCCTGGATCAATGAATTGGTGGGCGACAGGTGCAAAACGGGCAACATACCCACACCAAATGGCCATAACGTCACTTTCCCGCTGACAGGATTAAAAATAAGCACCGCGCCTGAATGTGGCTGGGTAAAATCCATTCGCACGTAGCCGGGTTTTTGATAACTGTAGCGAATGATTTTATTTTCATCCCGCGCAGATGAGGATCGCATCATAACCTGGTAAGAGGTCATGTGATTGAATGACTGCTGCGACAATGCAACAGGATCCGCGCTCCTGGCGTACGGCGAAAATGGCCCTCCTTTTTCCGCCGGGGATACTGCAAAGCTAAAAATAAGCAATACGGTGAACGCAACTCGCGGAGAAAATGAGACGCGCATAACCGCCCCCTGTATCGGTACTATCTGTAAACTGGAGTCATCAGCTGTCGACTGTTTTTATTATAGTTCTTAATTGTGCGCCACTCTTCTCCCGGCCCCTCAGACTCCGTACAGGCAACAGGCTTAAATTGTTTATTTTCTATTCAGATGAGATGAAGGTATAAGACTATACTTTAATAGCCATACTTTTAATGGGTATTAATCATGAAACTGCCATCGGTATTTTCATGCGCCGTCCTCGTATTGCTGCTGGCGTCATCGTCTGCCGCAGCCAGCGCGTTACAAAACCAGGCCGCAAGAGAGCAAGAGTTAAGCGCGGCACTTCTTGCAGGAAATGGCGTCATCATCATTGGCGGGACGGATGATTTCGCTTTCACATTCAGGACACGTAACCGAATCCACAGACATTTGGCGATTCAGGATGGCATAGGCGATCCCATCATGATGAATGGTTTTCAGGACCACAACTATAACCCCGCCCGGGATGGCTTTATCAACAACCCAGCCCGGGGAAGGTTTATGTTTAATGCACCGATTCGTCGATAGATTGATTGGCAATGGGGAGTGTGTAGCGGGCGGCTTAACGTATCTGGCAGGCTTACTTGACGCAAAATACCTATGGTTCGTCAAAAGCCGGCACAAAAAAACCACCCGTAGGTGGTTTCGCGACACTGCTTATTGCTTTGATTCTTCTATTCTTTCCCATGGTTCCGGTGTGGGATTTGCCCCCACACAGCACGAACGCCGAGCAGTTCAGAATATTTTTCAAGAAGTTAATATGTAACTTACTTCTGCGTAAACACCTTTGTTAATCAGGTATGCGGGATCGGAAGTCCGGCAACAGAAAACTGGTGATTCGATTATTTTTAACCTGCGTGGTTAAGCTTGTTGCAGACCGTTCAAATCGTTAAGCATCCGCTTGAGACATTTGATTTTATTCTTATCGCGAACTGATTGCGAAAGCTTACTGAGTTGAAAAAACGTTTTGTCACCAAACCCGTCAATGACTTTGAAGCGATAATCCTGACGCTCGCTATCCCAGGCATAAACAATGTTTTTACAATGCAGGGAGTTAATAATGACTTTGGTGCTGACAAACCATGCTAAAAAAGCATTCAGCTTCTGCAATTTGCTGTCATCGAGTTCGTTTTTGAGAGCAAGCTGATAAAGAGTTTGAGCAAGGTTGCCATGCTCATCGCACTCCTTCACAGTGATCTGCCCTAGACCTTTATTTGTTTCAACAAGACCTTCGATCTTTTGCATATAAAGAGAGTCTGTTTGATGACCAGGCTTGCATTCTTTGAGGTCCCGGAAGACTTCCCGTAACTTGCTTTTATAGTTCGCAATATCTGAAATAACGATTTTGATCAGCAGGTTACTATCCTGTGGATGCTGAAAGACGTAACGATCGTTACCTCGTGCAAGTAAGTCTTCATCTGTCAATACAAGCTCTTGTTTCATGATAGTTTTTGACTCTTACCCTAAGGGAAATGAAATTGCCTCAACTGACCTGCATCGGTAAGTTCTGCTAATCAAAAACTATTATGTATATATTTATTTCAATAATTGATAAACGAAATGCATTCGGAGTGAGACAAATGTCTCTTCTGGCAAGTGGGCAGGCTAATGAACCTGTTTTGATACCCCCGCAAATCAGCTTCTCCAGTCGTTAACGAGGGTTATCAGCAAAGAGCTGGCACCGGTATGAAGTCAACAGGCACCCGATAATATTAAGCGGAAAGATTACTTAACCCGTTTCCCCGTTTCGTCAATGACCTTTTCGCCATCCTCTTTGGTAAAAGAGCCTTTCTGACCTTCAGGTAAAATATCCAGCACAATTTCTGAGGGACGACAAAGACGCGTGCCAAGCGGCGTCACAACAATCGGTCGATTAATCAGGATCGGATGCTGAATCATAAAATCGATCAACTGCTCATCAGAAAACTTATCTTCATCAAGACCCAGTTGCTCATAAGGTTCAACGTTCTTGCGCAGCAATGCGCGTACTGAAATGCCCATATCTGAAATCAGTTTGGTCAGTTCATCACGAGTCGGGGGCGTATCGAGATAATAAATAATAGTTGGTTCGTTACCGCTGTTACGGATCATCTCCAGCGTATTACGTGAGGTGCCACAGGCCGGGTTGTGATAGATGGTAATGTTGCTCATATCAGTATCTCATTACAAAGTGACAGAGAGCCGCCACGCCAGCGCGGCCAGAGTGACGAACAGCACGGGCAGAGTCATGATAATGCCAGTGCGGAAGTAATATCCCCAGGTGATGGTCATATTTTTCTGTGCCAACACATGAAGCCACAGCAGAGTTGCCAGACTGCCTATCGGGGTGATTTTAGGACCTAAATCGCAGCCAATCACATTGGCATAAATCATCGCCTCTTTGACGACGCCGGTCGCAGCACTCCCGTCAATGGACAATGCACCAATCAGCACCGTCGGCATATTGTTCATCACAGACGACAGGAAGGCAGTCAGGAAGCCGGTACCGAACGTGGCAGCCCATAAACCTTTGTCTGCCAGCATATTGAGTACAGCAGAAAGATACTCGGTGAGTCCTGCATTACGCAGGCCGTAGACGACCATATACATACCCAGCGAGAAAATCACGATCTGCCAGGGCGCCCCGCGCAGCACTTTCCCGGTATTAATGGCGTGGCCACGCTTGGCTACCACGAACAGCACCGCAGCCCCAACTGCTGCTATCGCGCTTACTGGGATCCCCAGCGGCTCCAGAACAAAGAAACCGACCAGCAGGAACAGCAGAACAATCCAGCCCGCCCTGAACGTCGCCGGATCTTTAATCGCACTGGCAGGCATCTTGAGCAGTGAAACGTCATAACTGGCCGGGATGTCGCGGCGGAAGAAGAGATGGAGCATGACCAGCGTGGCAGCAATGGCCGCCAGGTTCACAGGAACCATCACGGAGGCATACTGTGTAAAGCCCAGGCCGAAGAAATCCGCCGAGACAATATTGACCAGGTTAGAGACAATCAGCGGCAGGCTGGCTGTATCTGCGATAAATCCTGCAGCCATGACAAAGGCCAGCGTCGTCGCCTGGCTGAACCCCAGGGCGAGTAGCATCGCAATCACAATCGGCGTCAGTATCAGTGCTGCACCGTCGTTAGCAAACAGCGCAGCAACAGCAGCGCCAAGCAGTATTATCCAGGTAAACAGCAGGCGACCACGCCCGTTACCCCAGCGGGAGACATGCAGCGCGGCCCATTCAAAGAAACCGGACTCATCGAGCAGCAGGCTGATGATAATCACCGCGATGAATGCCGCTGTTGCGTTCCAGACGATATTCCAGACTACGGGAATATCATCAATGTGGATGACCCCCGTCCCCAGTGCCAGTAAGGCTCCGATACTTGCGCTCCAGCCAATGCTGAGACCTCTGGGCTGCCAGATGACCAGGACCAGCGTTAGTATAAAAATACTCCCTGCCAAAAGCATTTTAGATTCCTTTATATATGATTATGTGTATGTAAAAAATTCTCTCAACAGGATGTGCAGGCTGATTTTTTCAGCCATTCACCCACATCTTTCCTCAGACACTGCCAGGACGTCGTGATCGTCTCAGCGGCCCACGCTGGCATGTGGGGAGACAGACGGTAGTGAATCCATTTGCCTTCCCGGCGGTCAAACACCAGCTCTGCTTCACGCAGAATAGCCATGTGGCGAGAAATTTTAGGCTGTGATTCAGAGGTCGCCGCGCATATATCGCACACGCACAGTTCGCCGGATTCCCGGAGAAGCATAACAATGGCGAGACGGGTTTCATCCGACAGGATTTTAAAAAGCTGAACAGGCTGTAGCATTTTTTACTCCGTTCCCTTTAGAATACACATATGATAAATCATATGTGTTTAATTTGAAATCACGGAACCTCCCGGAGGAGTAGAAAATGGAACACTTTCCTGCACTGAATGCTGATTGCTTCGATCAGCAGATTGCTGAACGCCTGCAGCTCCAGGAGCCGCCACGCATACTGATCTTGTATGGCTCGGTAAGAGAGCGTTCTTACAGTCGCTTTGCCGCAGAAGAAGCGGGACGCCTGCTGACGGCGATGGGAGCGGAAGTAAGACTGTTTAATCCCTCAGGTTTACCCCTGCCGGATGATGCCCCAGATACGCACCCAAAAGTCACCGAGCTGCGCGAGCTGGTCAGATGGTGTGATGGGATGGTGTGGAGTTCCCCAGAGCGGCATGGGGCAATGAGTGCGGTGATGAAGGCACAGATCGACTGGATACCCTTAAGCGAAGGGGCCGTTCGCCCTTCACAGGGAAAAACACTGGCGGTGATGCAGGTCTGCGGCGGGTCGCAGTCTTTTAACGCCGTGAACCAGATGCGTATCCTTGGGCGCTGGATGAGGATGTTCACGATCCCTAACCAGTCCTCAGTAGCCAAAGCCTGGCAAGAATTCGATGAGAACGGGCGAATGAAACCTTCGTCCTGGTATGATCGTATCGTCGATGTCGCCGAGGAGTTGTTTAAAATCACGCTGCTGCTCAAGGGGCAAACCGATTACCTTGCCGATCGCTACAGCGAACGAAAAGAGAGCCATCAGGAGCTTTCATCTCGCGTCAATCAGGCCAAAATATAACGGCCTTTTTTACTGAGCTCAAAAACGTCCGCTTTTTGCTGGGCGTTCAACCGCTGGATGCAACAATGTTAATTCTTTGTTGGCTGCGAACCGATAAGCCAGCTCCTTTTGGAAAATACTGTCTGAGCAATCTTTTCGTATTTTCATTAGAACCACGCAGCCAGGGAGATTGAGGATTACAGAAATAAATTTGGGAAGCAGCCCTTATCATCAGGCTCTTTGCGATACCTTTTCTTTATATTTACATATCCAAAACATCATAAAGTTAAGATTTTTTGGACGAATTAGGGTATGGTTGAAGTTCATCCACTCAAGGAAAAGCCTATGTCAGAACGTAAAGACTCTAAATCACGCCGCAACTATCTTGTCAAATGCACCTGCCCAAACTGTACCCAACAATCTGAACACAGTTTTTCAAGAGTACAAAAAGGTTCTCTTTTAATCTGTCCTCATTGCAATAAAGTATTCCAGACAAACCAAAAAGAAGCAGCCTGAATCCGTTTTAGACTCTATTTCTGGAACAGAATCAACACATCTGTATTTTAAGATTTATCAAGCTACAGATAATAGAAAACCCGCTGGCTGCGGGTTTAGTATTTTCATATTTAAAAATAAAAAATATGGTGATATCTGGGAAAAGCTATCTTCTTGCGTATGTTGTCGTGCAAAGCAAGTGGTTAGACTTTTCGTGCAGCGAACCTACACGTACTCACAATGGTCAGCATACTTTCTCATGCAAAAGAGAGATGAAATATGCTGACCGTTGCCCTGAATGCCGGATCAGTAACATTTCATCTCTACTGACCTAACAATACATCCATTGCTTCTGTCAGTATGTCTACTCAGGCTTTAGCCTTCTTCGTTATCGCATACAGACAAAAAAAGGATTTACTCTGTAATAACTACATTGCCAGCAACCGGACCTTTAGTACCATTCTCAATGGAGTAAGAGACTTTTTGCCCTTCAAACAAGGTGCGGAAATTATCGCTCTGGATAGCAGAAAAATGTACAAATAAATCTTTACTACCGTCAACAGGAGAAATAAAACCGAATCCCTTATCGGCATTAAACCATTTTACTAAACCATTCATCTTTTTTGACATTTTGTATTCCTTAATTTGGCCTTCCGGCGAACATGGTTTTATTACAGAAACTACTTAGTGCTTAGTGGGGAGACTCAAAGAAGGGATAAATATAAAACACCTGAAATGAGAACTGCTTTAGTAAACTACTTTGTATTTTGTCTGTTCTTCAAACCGACGCGACCATTAACGCACGGGCGTATATAATAATCAATGTTTATTTTAGCTATCCAGATCTCACGATTGCTGAAAAATATTTCTGGCATTATCCAGGGGTATGTGTATAGTGCAACACGTTATTAGCTTTAAGGAATTTTTTTGTCTCGTAAAATGACAGGAATTGTCAAAGCCTTTGACTGCAAGAGCGGTAAAGGCCTTATCTCCCCCTCCGATGGTCGCAAAGATGTACAGCTTCACATTTCAGCCTTAAGTCTCCGTGACTCAGAAGTACTCATCCCCGGATTACGCGTTGAGTTTTGTCGAATAAATGGTCTTCGAGGCCCCTCGGCTGCGAACGTTTATCTCTCATGACCTGTAGCCGCCCCTCCTGACTTCTGGAATCATAAAAGAGAATTTCAAAACAGGGAGAGTTTCATATGTATCAGAAAATCTATCTCAACGACTGGCTGAAAGGCCTTAAGAGCTCATGCTGCACGCTGATAGTAACTCTGCTTGTTTTCATCTAACCTGTTAGTTCAAGACCGGTAAGAGTTGCAATAGCGTTGGCGTATCTATGTTGAGCCCGTCAGGGTGATATGCTTGCGTTACACCCCAAATGCCTGTGATGTACATAGAATGAAAGCCAGGGGATTTCTGAGCTTGAAGGTTCGCTGAGCGAGAAGCGAGAAATTTCAGGCACAAAAAAACCACCCGTAGGTGGTTTCACGACACTGCTTATTGCTTTGATTATTCTATTCTTTCCCATGGTACCCGGAGTGGGACTTGAACCCACACAGCGCGAACGCCGAGGGATTTTAAATCATGCGTATTATCCTGACGAATCAATTAGTTGCTGCGCTTTGTCACCATTGACTCATAAATTACTATTCATATAATTCAGAAAGTTAAAACTTACCAACCACCCCAATGGTGAAGGATTTACAACCACTAAGGCTCGCTATCAGCGATGAGGGACTGTTGCCCTGGACAGTTGTTGCCATTAACCCAGGTTTCACTAGGATGCTTACATAAGCTTCATATCTTTTGCACCTTGAACCCTGAGGAATCAACGGGGAGCAAGTCAGAGCACTTCCGACTGCTGGCTTTCGTAAATCGAGGTGGGATTGCCTGGATTGACAGCATCGGCAAAGCTATTACGGGGCAGAGCGGCAGTGTATGTCAGTTTGGCATTAATGTGTATTTACCCTGGTACAGATATGGAACTGTTTTCAGGGAGGAGATCAGCCCCTTCTTCGGTGGATTTGTACCAAAAAGCTGGGTAATATATCAGCCCCCATGATTTCAACATTGAACAATGTGTGTATCAAGATAACCAACTGTTCGGGACAAAGAAGTGATGCGATATTCTGATTCATTGGAAGAAATTATAGAGACTCGAAATATTGACAACATTAAATTGTCGCTCGTTGTTCCTGTTTTTAATGAGTCAGAAACAGTCTCGATATTCACCGATACCGTTAAGGTGATTTTCAGCAAGCATACTAACGTTAAACTCGATATCATTTTTATAAATGATGGTAGCAGTGATGATACTCTCTCACGACTCCTTGCGTTACAAAAACAGAATCCAGAAGTCAGTATAATTGACTTAAGTCGTAACTTTGGCAAAGAGGCCGCACTCACTGCAGGATTGAACATTGCATCCGGGCACGTTGTGGTCCCGATTGATGTCGATTTACAAGATCCACCCGAACTCATACTTGAAATGATTGCAAAGTGGCGCGAAGGATATGTCGTTGTAGTTGGAAAACGAATTAATCGCGACTCTGATACGTGGGCCAAACAGAAATCTGCATCTTGGTTTTATCGTATTCATAACAAAATTTCGGAAACTAAAATACCAGAAAATGTTGGTGATTTCAGGCTGATGGACCGTTTGGTTGTGGAGGCATTGAAAGAACTCCCAGAGTCACGACGATTTATGAAGGGACTTTTTGCCTGGGTAGGGTTCAAGACCGTTGAAGTGGAGTATACGCGACCTGAACGCGTTGCCGGGAACACAAAATTCAACGGATGGAAACTATGGAATTTTGCACTTGAAGGAATAACCAGTTTTAGCACTGACCCCTTACGAATCTGGACATACTTGGGGGGAGTGTTTGCCTTTATATCTTTTCTTTTTGCTATTTTTTTGGTTTTAAAGGTACTAATTTCTGGAATAGATGTTCCAGGATATGCCTCAGTTGCAGTTGCAGTGACATTTCTTGGCGGTTTACAGCTAATTGGCATAGGAATTATTGGTGAGTACCTTGGACGATCCTATATAGAATCGAAGAGGCGTCCAATTTACCTTGTCAGACGAATTTACTCTAAGAAGGATTAAAATATGGATCTGAAAGAAATTGATATTCTTGGTTCCAATATAGGGAAACATTGGTACTACAAATCTAAGGCAAATGCGATGACTCGCCTGATCTCTGGTGCATCCCCTTCAACCATCCTAGATATTGGAGCTGGTTCAGGATTCTTCTCGAAAAAATTGCTATCGGAAACTGCAGCAAAAGAAGTTTGGTGTGTAGATATTAGCTACAAAGCCGATTCTGATGCGTTAGAGGCTGGGAAGCCTATTCACTATAGAAAATCAATTGATAAAGTAGATGCAGACCTAGTGCTCCTAATGGATGTTCTGGAACATGTTGATGATGACGTTGGCCTGTTGAAAGAATATATCGCCAAAGTCCCCAGTGGAGCACGTTTTTTAATATCTGTCCCTGCCTTCCAATTTTTGTGGAGTGGTCATGATATATTTTTGGAACACAAACGACGCTACCGTTTGACCCAACTAGAAGACGTTGTTCGTCAGTCCGGCTTAACCGTTAACCATGGGGCTTATTTTTTTGGTGCAGTTTTCCCTATAGCATCAACAATTCGCCTAGCGAGTAATCTGGTACAACGTGACCATAGTAAAGCGCACTCACAATTATCCAACCACCACCCTTTGGTCAATGCATTTTTGACTGCAATGTGCTCCGCCGAAATGCCATTCTTTTCAAGCAATCGCTTAGCTGGACTGACTGTCTTTTGTGTGGCAGAAAAACCGTGATTATATTGCCTGCTGATGAAGGTCATATCCCATTGAAGCATAACTATTTATTACCGCCCCATTTTGGGAGTATTCATCCTACTGCGGTTTATTCAAAAGAAATGGCAGCGATGAAATCTCATTCACTATATGTAATTTAAAAATGAAAATCTTTTCGAAAAACCATCTAATTATAGAGGCATTATCCGGCTCGATATTACTTTGCTCACTCCTTTTCTTATTGTTTTCAAAATACGGTTTTGGTTTTGAAGATGAAGGATTGCTGTGGTATGCATCTCAGAGAACGCACGTCGGGGAATTAGCCATAAGAGATTTTTTTGCTTATGATCCAGGACGGTATTTTTGGAATAGTTTTATCTTTTATCTAACTGGTAATTCAGGACTAAACAGTTTACTGATAGCAGCATCGGCATTTGGTGGTGTTGGTTTGGTCACATCTTGGTACACTATGGGGGTTGCAAAAATAACTTTCCCATGGCGTCTAACCTTTGCAATCATTATAGCAATTGCATTATGCTATCCAAGACATAAAGTCTATGAGCAAACTCTGTCACTGATACTCGTTTCAATAATTTATTTTATTCTTATTTCACCTAGTTCGATTAAACGATGGTTCTTTTTTGGTATACTTACTGGTATAGCTGCATTTTTCGGTAGAAATCATGGTGTTTTCTTTGTTATTTCTGCATTAATCTTAGTTTTATACCTCTGGATAGATAAAACTCTCAAGAGTCCACGCAATTTAGCTTTATGTTACATTGCGGGAATTATTGTCGGTTATCTGCCAATATTGTCAATTATCTCCTTCGACCAACAATTCAGGGTTGAATTTATAGATTCCGTGTTATCGGTCCTTAACTGGCAACTTTCATTACCGATCCCCTTCTTCTGGAGGATGAACTATTCATCCGGAGTTAATTTCGATACAATAAATTATCTTTCCGTTGGTCTGGTTTGTATTTTAGCCCCACTTATTTATTTAATCGGGTTATTCATTTTATTTATAACCTCATTTAAGAGAGGATCAAAAAACCATACCGTTTTACTATTAGGTGCGGCATCGTTAGCGGGGCTACCTTATTTACATCAAGCTTTCGACCGAGCTGATTTTGGACACATTGCACAGTCTATTTTGCCTGTTTTTATTGCAATAGCGGCAATGATATGCGAGTTTTCAAAACATCCTAGATTCCGTATTGCATCTTACATTTTTTGTATTCTTTCATTAATAGTTTGTCTCAGTGCTTGGGTTACTACCTTACCAATGACAAGAATGTTAAGAGCAGAAACTTCGCTTCCTGGCTCCATTGTTAGCTATCAGATAGGTAATAATAAATTCTTGATAAATAGCTCCCAAGCTAATATCCTCAGCGAGGTTCGCAAAATTACGCAAAAATGCGAAGTATCTGATAATGAATTTTTGGCTTTGCCACAATTCCCCGGCATTTACGCATACCTAGGGCTAAAAGCTCCATTTTGGGAAATGTATTATTTATATCAGAGATCTTCAGAATTTCAGCTTCGTCATATTAACGCAATATCTAAAGTTAAGGTCATATTAATTTCTCCTGATGCAACTGTAGATGGACTTGAAAGACTGAAGCTAAAATACACATATGGAGACCTAATGGACCACATTGAAAAGAAATATAAAAAAATAAATTCCACTACATTACCTAGTGGGGTATATATATATATCGCACCCGGCTCGTGTGGCGATTAACAAATCTCACAATAGACAGCCATCTATAACATAAATGCTGCATGAGATATGCAGCATTTATGTATTCATATATACCTACCCAGTGTTAGTAACATTTAACCTTGATAACTTAATAACTCATGGATATATTTAAAGGAATCAGCTAAGCTCTTTATTTGCATGCTATTAAAGTACGTTCGCATACAATTTAGTCTGATGGAGCAACAGGCCATTCAATATCAGGAGCTTCTGATAAATTAACACGCATAAGAAGAACGCGGTACTTTTTCCATACCTTTAGTTCTTCAGTTTCATTTTCGTTAGCGTAACTATCAGTTACTGCATCCTGTCGCCAGGGTATTTCTGAATCAGCATGTAAACGCAAAATTAGACGTTGCTGTTCAGCAATATTTATAAGTTGCTCAATAGAAAGTGGGGGTGCATTAGTCCAGTTCAAACAGTTATCCATATAAACTCTTATTTTTCCTGGCTCTGGTGTACGTGAAAATTCGCGAAAAACATCTTCGGTAACTTCGACTAAATCATCAGGTAAGTTGTCAGCTGAAACGTATGCAGAAAGTAAGTCTCCGCGAATAAATGTATCGCGTGAAGGTGAATATTTATACACTGAACTAACCCCCTTACCAGCCGATTGCAAAATAACGACAAATAACCTGTCCGGCTATAGAGGCCAGCAATGGGACCGAACCTCCATTAGCGTAAAAGGCTTGCCATGTAAAATAATCCGTCCTATTCCATTTAGTGTTACGTACGCCTGAATATTCGCGGCGACCTGGTAACCAGAAGCCACAACCTGACAGACTTTAGTGGGAAACTGAATAGGAAATTGGTTTGCGATGTTGCTGAAGCAGTGTTGTTTCCCTGCCCCCACTGAATGATCAGTGTACGTTTATCACCACCGATTATTGCAGGAATTGTAAGATAGCCATTAGTATCAAAAACACCTGTCATCGTGCCCGCTAACACAACGTCTTTCAAACCAAGATTTGAGAGAGCCTCAGCAATAGTAGCAGCACCGTCAGCTCTAATATCAGCGAACGGGTGAGCGCGACTGAGAAATAATGCCTTCAGCGCTGTCAGTAACTGGTTATGTTTTGATTTATCCAGATTAACGCCGGTTGCTTCTACAACTCCCGCCGGTTCTTCCTGCAACATATCAAAATAATCGTTATCAAGATCTGTGGCCGGGGTTCCTGTCTGGGGGTTACCTGCAGTAAAGCCATTCTTGCCCACGCCGAATTTATCTTTCTGCGCAGTAGGTGTGTCAATGCGATGCATAATGTCTCCGGTTACGGATATTTGAATATTACGTAGGTATGGGACGGGCACAGTTAATTGATAACGCACTCGGCAACAGTATCGCCCCAGTAACGAATGGGCGTTTCGCAATTGTCTGAGCAGGTCATCCAGGTGGCGTCCGTTGAAGCAGGCATATTTACCCGCCAGTAATAACGCCATTCAGTTGAATAGGTCGCATCCATACACGACGACGTACATTTTGTTATAGCGCGTGATAGTGGCGCCGGGCTTCCCCAGAGCGGCCAGTTGACGAAGATAGAAATCTTCGTTGATTCCTCCGGTAAGATTAACTTTTGCGTCCAGCCGTTGCTGTCGCTGCCGTAACGTCTGTGTGCCTGATGGTATGCATTCATCAGGCAGACCGCAGCACCGCTCCCATCGGTCAATAAGTTCTGTTGTGGTACGCGGATCAAGCGCCTGCATGAGTTCATCAGCACGCTGATGCACCCTGAGCAAAGAAGGCGCTACGCCACTTATTGCAACATCGTCAACTGACCATGCAGGTCCGGGTGGAAGCAGCGCACTCAGTAACTGGACATAATCATCATTACTCACGCCCACGTTATCACCCCCAGTACAGCCAGTTCATTTTTTGCAACTGGCGTATCAACTGTTGGAGAAAGTAGCTTATGGCTGTACTCACCGGCAGCGATAGAAATCGCCTCATTGTACGGGACAGCTCAAGCGTCCCTTCCGGATAGCCGTCACGCAGCAGGAATGAACGAAGCTCGGCCTCAACTGCGGCGCGTATTTCAGGAGTATCCGGGTTCAGGTCAATGGTGTAGTTGACCGTTTTTGGCGTCCCCTTAAATACATAGAGGTCTGAACCCGCTACGGGCGCCAACGGTTCAATATGTGCCTGAGCCGCAGCAACTGTTGCATCATCAAGAATCGGGTTAATCAGGTCGCTACTGGCAATCATAACGCCGACCGTTCCCGTCCCCATCCAGTGCCGGTAAGTCCACGCGCGTGTTACGCCGGGCACTTCTTTTGCCCAGACAACATAATCTCCGTCAGCGCCGCCTTGCGGGGTCCAGTAGTAGCGTTCCAGGACACGGGCACGCCAGACATCAAGGTCTTCAATATCAAAACCGCCAGTGACCGTATCGGCCATGCCGCCGGAAGGAAGTCCGTTAACCGGCGTAACCAGTGAGAGCGCCTCACCATCATCCATATTTCCGGTCATACCTGTCATGCTGCAGACAATGGGTACACGAAGCACGCCACCGGCACTTGTTGCGTCTGCCTGAACGATGTACTGGACGAGATCGTCACGCTGAATTACCGAGCCGGCGCTCACCTTCAGCCCGTTCGTTACGCCATCCCAGCGCATAAAACCTGATGCGGCCACGGCATCTTTTCTCGGGCATCGCTTCATAGCAGCATGCCGATAAAGCCATGACTCATCGCACAGGTCAGGCAGCATATTCATCGCCAGATAATCGATATAGCCATAAACCGTATGCAGCGCACCGGCATAAACCTTGGCCCTGACATCTTCATCCATGCGGCGAAGCTCATCATTGATGTCAAGGCGTGCAAAAAGGTCTGTGCGGATCATGCTGATGTTTTCGGCCAATGTTGGCCGCTGAAATTCACTGTCCGCCATTGGTGATTACACTCCACAGATCGTTAAAAGAAATCGTTACCGGACCATCCCGGCGCCAGAGAACAATCTTATTCCCCAGTTCATTAATACCGGTTCGCTGGATATCAATGTCGATACGAGATACCACACCGTCATCCAACATCCATTGAAGAGCTTCACGCAGATAGTTGCGCACGGTATTCACCAGGGCGTTCGTGAGCTTGCTCCGCTGGAGTAGCCACAATTTCGAACCATAACGGTCGTTCGCGACAACCGGCCAGGTATCGCCCCACCACCCCATCGGTACATCAACGTTATCATCAGGATCGGCGCGGCGGTGGGTGAATAAAGAAATCACTACAGCGCGGGTGAGCGGATCAAGCTGAGAACCGGCGCTTACCCGTTTCCCATTTACCGTAAGCCAGAGTTCCATCACACCCCCATTTGTTTATCAGGTGTATCGGTGTTATTGCCCTGCCCGTTTTCTCTGTGTTTATGCCCGTTATAAGCAACACGCATCGCCGACATTGTCAGGCCAGAAGTATCACAGAGGTCTTTGATCTGGCCCGTTGACTCAATATCCATTTCAAAGCGGGCTTTAGGCGCGTTTTTAAACGTAATCACCTTGCCACCACCATCAACAACAATCCCGGCGCGTGTCAGCGTGACTGACTGCCCTGGTCATCGTAGAGAGCAACCTCCCCCGTTTTGAGCCCCTTCATGCGATAGCGACGATCAGACACGGTGATCGCAACGGCGTGAGAACGGTCACCATCAGGAAACAAAACAACAGCCTCAGCCCCCGCTTGTGCACGAGAAGTGAAGCCATAGGGTTCAAGGTGCTCAATACCCGCCTTTTGCTGCCCAGCCAGTAACTCAACATCTATCATCTGGCACTTGGAAGCTGCGTTGATACTCTTCACAACAGCGCGTCCAATGAGTCCCAGAACCTGTCTCTGAAGGCTTTGCATTACTCCCATTAGAACGGGTCCTCTTTGACTTTGCGTTTTTTAGCACGCTGCTGACTGCTCTCTTCGGGCTCAGGAAGATAGGCATCCAGCGGCCCGACGCGTAACTCTGTCAGGGTGCCGTTATTGTCTTTAGTGAATGAGACTTCAGAGATGAGGAGTTCGCGGTTGTTGAAGCCGCAGATCGGATCGAAAACAATAACCCGCTGGTTTGGCTGCCACAGAGAACCATCCCCCTGTCGCCAGCCCCACACCGTGTACGTGGCTTCATCGGTACGTGCAGCGCGTTGTCGCGCCTCGAATTCGGCGCGCGCAATGCAACTGGCGCCAGTGGACTGCCCTGTTTGTTGTACTGCCATAGGGCGGTAACGGCCAATTGAGGCATCTGTTGTTTTTGCACGAAGAGCCGTCGTGGTAGCAGCACCAAAATCATCATCATTTCCGGCGCGCTGACCAGAAACCTGATAAGTGGAAAAACGTTCACGAATACTTTTTTCGGTATCACAGGAAATAACGTTTTTTCCCAGCACCAGAGCTGTATGAGCGCGCGTGGTACCAATGCCGCCGATTACCAGCCTTCCACGCGGATCGTCGTAGGCCAGCGCCTGCTGCTGTCCAAGCATCTTGTTCAGGACTTCAATAACCGTTTCACCGTGGTCGGGTTGCACGCCGGGAATAACACCACCCGGCGCGCCAGCGTTTATCACCGCAATGCCAAAAGGTCTGGCAAGCGCCGAGGCAACCTGAACGAGTGATTGCCCATTGAATTGAGTCGGCTCAGCAGCACAATCAATCAGATCGGCGGTCAGACTACGCCCGCTAATTCCGACACTAATTGATCGCGCATCATAGCGAACCGGCGTTGCTTCAACCCAACCGGTAACCACCAGGTCAGCACCGATTAGAACTTCAACCTTGTCGCCGTTTTTAACCCTGGGCTGAAGTGACGCAACACCATCACCACCGGGCCACTGGCGGGTAATCTCTACACTAAAATCTCGGGCCAAACGCTCAATCCCGCAACCAATACGAATTGACGTCCAGCCCCCCCACTCACGACCGTTAACACGGAGAGTCACGTTATCGTTCATCGTACAGGAACCCTCAGCGGAGCTACCGGCACAAAGCCCGGGTGAGCCACAGCATTGCGCCTGACAATGTCAGACTCCCGTGAAGCGTTATCGAACCAGGTTGCCGCCAGAACCAGTGCAGGAGTTACCTCATCAGGCGTTCTGATAACGGTCTTTTGGGTCTGTATCAGGCGGTGTTTTATGTCGTTGTTAAGATCAGACTTCACACTGCGCAAAGCGAGAAACAAACGATCATCGGTCGTGCGGGATAGTTCTTTATCAATAGCAGTATTCAGCGTGTCACGGATAAAGCTGAATGGCGAAACAATGGTGAACATTTAGCACAAAAACAAAAAAAACCACCCGTAGGTGGTTTCACGACACTGCTTATTGCTTTGATTATTCTATTCTTTCCCATGGTACCCGGAGTGGGACTTGAACCCACACAGCGCGAACGCCGAGGGATTTTAAATCCCTTGTGTCTACCGATTCCACCATCCGGGCTCGGGAAGAAATTGGAGGCGCGTTCCGGAGTCGAACCGGACTAGACGGATTTGCAATCCGCTACATAACCGCTTTGCTAACGCGCCGAAATCTTCTGGCTTTTCAGCCGACATCCGCTATTGCCGATGTCTTTAATTTGGAGCGGGAAACGAGACTCGAACTCGCGACCCCGACCTTGGCAAGGTCGTGCTCTACCAACTGAGCTATTCCCGCATCACCAAGTAACTTTGTTAATCACTTGATTTTGTTATCGTCTGGCAATCAGTGCTGCCGTTCGATGCGTTGCATTCTACTTACCTGACGCAATGAGTCAACGATATTTTTCACCACTGACGATCGTTTGCTGAAATTTGCGCCGAAACGATCACTGTTCAAGCAAATCTCCCCACGCAGCGCTCAAATACTGGAACATTGACCACAACGTCAGTATCGCGGCGACGAAGAAAAGTGCGATCCCGGCGTACTCTACCCAAATATTTGGACGCCACAGCAGCCATGCGAGCGCGGCCATTTGCGAAGTGGTTTTCACTTTGCCGATCCAGGACACCGCCACACTGCTACGTTTACCCAGTTCAGCCATCCACTCACGCAGCGCAGAGATAATAATTTCACGCGCGATCATCGTGGCGGCAGGAAGCGTTACCCACCAGCTGTGATAGTGCTCGGTCACCAGCACCATCGCGATAGCCACCAGTACCTTATCAGCCACCGGATCGAGGAAGGCGCCAAAACGCGTGCTTTGGTTCCAGCGACGCGCCAGATAGCCGTCAAACCAGTCGGTGACCGCCGCAATACAGAATATCAGCGCACAAACGAAGGGAGCCCAGGTGAATGGCAGATAAAAAGCCAATACAAAGAATGGGATCAGGATGACGCGAAACAGCGTGAGCAACGTAGGGATATTAAATTGCATATGACGGATAACTATCTGTTGTCAGTAAAATTACCCCTATGTTGCTACAGAGGGCCTAATGTTTCAACGAGTAGAAGATCTTTTCTGCCAGAGCTTGCGAAATACCCGGCACTTTTGCAATTTCTTCAATACTCGCGTTACGAAGACCTTGCAAACCGCCCATATATTTCAACAACATCTGCCGACGCTTCGGCCCGACACCTTCAATAGTCTCCAGCGTGCTGGTACTTTTCACCTTCGCCCGTTTTTTACGGTGCCCGCTAATCGCATGATCGTGAGATTCATCGCGGATATGCTGGATAACGTGCAATGCAGGCGAATCCGGCGGTAGGCTAAAGCCCTCACCTTCCGGCTCAAAGAACAGCGTTTCCAGACCAGCTTTACGATCGGCCCCTTTTGCCACGCCCAACAAAAGCGGGTGCTGTTTGTCCCAGGGCACGTCCAGTTCAGCAAACACGGCTTTCGCCTGCCCCAGTTGACCTTTCCCGCCATCGATCAATATGACGTCCGGAATCTTACTTTCTTCAATTGCCTTACCGTAGCGCCGGCGGAGAACCTGATTCATTGCCGCATAATCATCACCCGGCGTAATACCCGTGATGTTATAGCGGCGATACTCGGCGCGCAGTGGTCCATTGGCATCGAATACCACGCAGGAGGCTACCGTCTGCTCGCCCATCGTGTGGCTGATATCAAAGCACTCCATGCGTTTCACTGCGGGTAACTTGAGTACTGATGCCAGCGCCGTCAGGCGTTGAGTAATGGTCGACTGCTGGGAAAGTTTTGTGGTTAACGCCACCGCCGCGTTGGTACGCGCCAGCTTCAGATACCGCGCGCGATCGCCTCGCGGTTTCGTCTGAACGTTGATCTTCCGCCCGGCCAGCTCAGACAAAGAGTCTGCCAGCAGGGTTTTATCGCTAAGATTAAAATCGAGCAGGATCTCACCGGGTAAGGTGCGCATCTGACTTCCCTGCAGATAAAACTGTCCGACAAAGGTTTCAACGACCTCGCCGAGTTCTGTTCCACCTGGGACTTTCGGGAAATAGCTACGACTGCCTAACACTTTACCCTGGCGAATAAACAGCACGTGCACACACGCCATGCCGGCGTCAAACGCCACGCCGATGACGTCCAGATCGTCTCCGGTATTAGAGACAAACTGTTTTTCGGTCACGCGGCGTACGGCCTGAATTTGGTCACGAATGCGGGCAGCCTCTTCAAACTCGAGATTTTGGCTGGCCTTTTCCATCCGGGCGATCAGCTGCGTTAATACCTGATCGTCTTTCCCGGACAGGAACAGACGAACGTAATCAACCTGCTGCGCATACTCTTCCTCACTCACAAGGCCCGCCACACACGGACCGAGGCAGCGGCCAATCTGATATTGCAGACAGGGCCGTGAGCGATTGCGATAAACACTATTTTCGCACTGACGAATAGGGAAGATTTTCTGCAGCAACGCCAGCGTTTCGCGTACGGCGTAGCCGTTAGGAAACGGTCCAAAGTACTCGCCTTTGGCATGCCTGGCCCCGCGATGCATTGCCAGGCGAGGATGGGTATCGCCGCTGAGGAAAATAAAAGGATAGGATTTATCGTCGCGCAGCAAAACGTTATAACGCGGCTGATACAGCTTGATGTAGTTGTGCTCAAGCAATAACGCCTCGGTTTCGGTGTGCGTTACCGTGACATCAATCTGCTGTATTTGCGCGACCAGTGCTTCGGTCTTACGCGATGCGAGGTTGCTACGGAAGTAGCTGGAAAGCCTTTTTTTCAGGTCTTTCGCTTTCCCGACGTAGATGACCGTCCCGGCGTCATCATACATACGATAAACGCCGGGCTGACTGGTCACGGTTTTCAGGAACGCTTTGGCATCAAACTGATCGGTCACTGGCTTGTTAATGTCTCCGCATTACACAGGCCATGGCGAATTGCCAGGTGAGTCAGCTCAACATCGCCGTGAATGTTTAATTTACTGAACATTCGATAGCGATAGCTGTTCACCGTTTTAGGACTAAGATTCAGTTGCTCTGAGATCTCATTGACCTTCTGACCTTTGGTGATCATCAGCATAATCTGCAACTCACGTTCAGACAAACTGGCAAACGGGGTTTCCGTTTTCTCAGGCTCAATCTGGCTAAGCGCCATCTGCTGAGCGATATCGGAGGCAATATAACGTTGGCCAGAATAAACCGAACGAATCGCACTCACGACCTCCTGGGGCGCAGCCCCCTTACTGAGATAGCCCGCGGCTCCCGCCTGCATGACTTTTGCAGGTAACGGGTTTTCGGTATGGACAGTCAGCATGATCACTTTAATGTCAGCCGTTGAACGCGCAATTTTACGCGTTGCCTCAAGGCCACCAATACCGGGCATATTCATGTCCATCAGCACAACGTCAACGGAATTTGAGCGGCACCATTTTACCGCATCTTCACCGCAGCACGCCTCGCCGACAACTTTAATGCCTTTTATATCTTCAAGAATGCGTCGTATCCCTGCGCGCACCAGTTCGTGGTCATCAACAAGAAAAACGTTGATCAAAGGAATATCTCCAGAATAGGGATAACGCTACCGATAGTTAATCGGTCCTATGTTAACGGGTTTTATCTCAACTTTGAAATGTAAAAATCGCCGTCTTTCGATTTTGCTCTCGTTTTTGGAAATTAGAAGGTACGACGAGTGGAAACTTTCTGTTATGGCAACCTTTTGCCACGGTTATATCTGCATAGCTGTTTCAGAATAGTGACAAAAAATTCATATTCGTCCGTTGAATGCAAAATAGGCAGCTAAAGTTGTAACAATAATTAACGAGTAAAATACTCGAAATAAACAACAGGTGGAGAAAATATATGCAGCGCAACATGTTGTTTATTTTAATGTCCGCGACTTAGGTTTGCGCAGAAAACAACCGCTGATATTTTTAGCCTCGCTTATGGTATACTCCGGCGCCTTAAGATTTGACATCGCACTTTTTCATTGAAACATAACGAGGAAAATAAATGAGTACGCCTGACTTTTCCACTGCTGAGAATAACCAGGAACTGGCCAACGAAGTCACCTGCCTGAAAGCCATGTTAACGCTGATGCTGCAGGCAATGGGCCAAGCCGATGCAGGGCGCGTGATTCTTAAAATGGAAAAACAGATCGCGCTGATTGAAGATCAATCACAGGCTGCGGTATTTTCCAGCACTGTTAAGCAAATTAAACAGGCCTACCGCCAGTAATAAGAACCCGGCTGACAGCGATGCTCTCAGCCGGGTTTGCGTCTGACACTCAGAACGATAATTTACTCAGATCAGCCCGGTTGCCGCAGCATAACAGGCGATCTGCGTTTTGTTGGGTGCATTAAATTTCTTTTGCATATTTTTCTGGTGAAAGTTAACGGTATTTTCAGAAATCGACAGAATTATCGCTATCTCTGAAGAGGTTTTCCCCTCTGCCGTCCATTTCAATATCTCTTTTTCCCGCTTGCTAAAGCGCATCTCTGGCGCCATGACCATGTCATCTTGCAGCCGCGTCAGTACCGACAAGCTTTCCCGCACCAGCAGTTGCATCCTGAGCTCTACCTCATCGTTTGCAAAGCGACTATTACGGACACTCGCACGCGATACCGATAAAAAACCCAACGCCCGATTAGGCAACATTAAGCATTGCGTCATCCCTTTACGTAAACCGTGATTGCGCGCGGCATCCCACAGGGGCTGTGCATCGCGAAATAAGGTATCGTTCCAGGGTAAATGCCCCTGACTGAAGTTTTCAGGCTTCAGCACCGGATCAATAGCGAAATAATTCTCGGACTGATAATGCGCCACCCATGCTTTAGGATAGGTCGTGTGAAGCGACGTTTTAGGTCGGGTAAAAGGTACGGGATGACGAACACAGAGCGCGTAAAAATCGAACTCTAAATGCTGCGTCTGTTGTTGTAATTCATTATAGACATCCTCTGCCGTCGCCATTTCCTGAAAGCGTAACAGCATGCTCCGTCGCCAGGTGAAGAAATCATGACCCTGCATACTAAGTGGTAATACCCCTGAGATTGATAATCATCCAAACATATGAAACAAGCTAACACATAAATGTATTTTATATATGCAAATTATCGGACAAATGAACAATTACTTGAGCATTACTCAACAACGGCAGGAAGTAACAGTATTGGGAGTTAATAATAAAGCAATAATTATAAATAGTTATGCGAACAGCACTCGCCAAAAAACAATTTCGACGAGTGCTGCATGCACTATTTATTGCATCAGAAACTTTTCAAGAAACTGACGGGTTCGCGGTTGCTGCGGATGCGTGAATAAGGATTTAGCTGGCCCCTGCTCCACTATCCGTCCTTGATCCATAAATATCGCCCGATCGGCAACGTCGCGCGCAAAGCTCATTTCATGCGTCACAATCACCATGGTGCGTTTTTCCTGCGCCAGTTGACGGATGGTATTAAGTACCTCACCAACCAGTTCAGGATCAAGCGCGGAGGTCGGTTCATCAAAAAGAATAACCTCAGGTCGCATCGCCAACGCCCGGGCAATAGCCACGCGCTGCTGCTGCCCGCCGGACAAACGCCGCGGATAGCTGGTTTCTTTACCAGCTAACCCGACTTTCGCCAGCAGTTCGCGCGCTCGGGCTGTCGCTTCGGCTTTCGGTTCGCCTTTAACAATCACCGGACCTTCAATAATGTTTTCCAGCACCGTGCGATGCGGGAACAAATTAAAGTTCTGGAACACAAAGCCCACGTGCTGGCGCAACTGACGAATCAGACCCTTCTGCTGAGTTAACGAACGCGCGGTATCAATGGTAATCTCACCCACCTTAATGGTGCCCGCCTCCGGTTGCTCCAGCAAATTAATGCTGCGCAGCAGCGTAGTTTTGCCCGAGCCGCTCGGCCCGATAATCGCCACAACTTCACCGGGTTTGACGTCAAGATCGATCCCATGCAGCACCGTTTGCCCATGGAATTTTTTGACCAGGTTTCTGACTTCGATAGCACTCATTTCGGCTCTCTCTCCTGGCGATTCAGTTGCTCTTCAAAATAGTTTTGCAGTGCAGAAAGCACCGTCGCCATCACCCAATAAATCAACGAGGCTGCCAGATACATCGTGAATACCTCCAGCGTACGCGAGGTAATCAACTGCGCCTGACGGAACAGTTCCGGTACCTGAATAGTCGCGGCCAGAGAGGTGTCCTTCACCAGGCTGATAAAGCTGTTACTCAGCGGCGGGAGCGCAACCCGCGCAGCCTGCGGCAGGATTGCCCGGCGCATGGTTTGCCACCGCGTCATACCAATACTGGCACCCGCTTCCCACTGCCCTTTGTCGATGGAGGAGATTGCCGCACGCAGCGTTTCCGCAGCGTAGGCCGCCGTATTAAGCGATAAGCCAATCATCGCCGCCGGAATAGGATCAAGCTCAATACCAAACTGCGGCAGACCGTAATAGATCATGAACAGCTGGGCAATCAACGGCGTTCCGCGAAAGATAGAGATATAAAAGCGCGCCAGCCAGCGCACAGGCAGCAGCGGCGACAGACGCATCAGCGCCAGGATAAAACCCAGCACGAGACCAAAGAACATCCCACCGATACTCAGTTGCAGCGTAAAAACTGCGCCCTTGAGCAGATACGGCAGAGAATCAATCACCAGTTGGATACTTTCATGCATTAGCGTTTTTCTACCTGGTCGTTACACGTGAGGATGGTAGGCAAACAGCGCAGGCGCCCCACCAGTATGAATAAAGAGAATTGGCCCTTCATCTTTGAAGCGCTTCTGGCTAATGCCATCAATCAGACCCGCCATCGCCTTGCCGGTATACACCGGATCCAACAAAATGCCTTCCAGGCGCGCCAGCAGTTTTACCGCCTCCATGCCCTCTTCGTTTGGCGTACCGTAGCCCGGCGCATAATAATCGTCCCATAACAGGATTTCCGCTGAGGCCGTCAGTTCCAGCTCCCGGGCAATATCCTGCTGCAGTGCAACAACTTTGGGCTTTTGATCCGCCACGCTGCGTGAGACGGTCACGCCGATAAGTTCGACGTCTGGCATCAATTGCTCCAGGCCCACGGCCAGTCCGGCGTGCGTTCCCGCACTGCCCGAGGCCACCACTACGGAAGAGAGCGCGACGGCCCCTTCACACTGTTGGGCAATTTCCAGCGCGCTTTCCACATAGCCCAGCGCACCCAGTGCATTGGAACCCCCAACCGGGATCACATACGGGCGGAACCCTTGCGCTTCAATCCGCGTCGCCAGCTCCTGCAGCTGTGCATTCGGATCGGTCAGCGCATCGCACATTTCAATCTGCGTATTAAACAGATCCAGCAGCAGACGGTTGCCATTGGTGAGATAGTTTTCGGCAGTGGTGCCTATCGGATTTTCCAACAGCGCCACGCAGTGCAGGCCAAGCTTAGCGGCGACCGCCGCCGTCTGGCGAACATGGTTAGACTGAATCGCACCCGCGGTTATCAGCGTATCCGCGCCTTCACGCAGCGCGTCTGCGGCCAGAAACTCCAGCTTACGCAGCTTATTGCCGCCCATAGCCATCGGCGTGACGTCATCGCGTTTAATGAAAATATCACGCCCGAGGTAATCTGAGAGGCGCGGAAGATATTCGAGTGGCGTTGGCGCGCCAATAAATTCCAGACGTGGAAAGCGCGTTAAATTATGCAGCGGCATACAGCCTCCGGTATTCGTTATTGTGATGTTCTTTTATTATGCACGTTCAGGCGCAATGAAATAAAAAAAGGCGCTGTTAAAGGCGCCTTTTTTCATCAGATGACGATTATTTCGTCACATCTGCTCCAAACCATTTTTCAGACAGGGCTTTCAGCGAACCGTCTTTCTGCATTTCAGCAATGGCTGCATCCACCGCTTTCAGCAGATCTTCATTGCCTTTACGCAGCGCCACGCCGGACTCCTGGCGGGAGAATGCTTCACCGGTAACGGCCAGCGTATCCTTGGTTTTTTTCACCAGATCCAGCGCGGCCAGACGGTCAACCAGGATGGCGTCGATACGACCTACGCGCAGATCCTGATATTTGGTCGGGTCATCATCATAGGTACGAATATCCACGCCCTGCACGTTCTGGCGCAGCCACTCTTCATAGTTGGTTCCCAGACCCACGCCGACTTTTTTACCTTTCAGATCGGCAGCAGTCTTAATAACGCCTTCATTGCCTTTCTTCACCAGCGCCTGGATACCAGAGACCGTATACGGGGTAGAGAAATCGTATTTTTTCTTACGATCATCAGAGATAGTCACCTGGTTGATGACCACGTCAATGCGTTTGGAATCAAGAGAAGCCAGCATACCGTCCCATTTGGTCGGCTTCAGTGTGGCTTTCACTCCGAGATGCTTGGCCAGTTCCTCGGCAAACTCCACTTCGAAACCGGTCAGCTTGCCGTCATCGCCCTGAAAACTAAACGGGGGATAGGTCCCTTCCAGGCCCACCAGCAGCGTGCCGCGCTCTTTAACTTTATTTAACAGACCTTCATCTGCATAAGTCTTCACGCTCATTCCGGCGACAAGTGCAACAGCCATTACACCCATCAGAGCCTGACGTCCCAGAAGTGCTAATTTCATAGTTACCCCGAATATTGTCATTAGTGACTATCATTTATGACTACAGTGTAAAGCGTTTGCCGTGATCCACAAACACGACTCTGTTACACCTTATTCGTTTTTAATATATATCAGAACTGGCTGTCCAGGAGGATTTCTGCATATGTCCCATATGCGTATGGGCTTTAAACTGCTCATACTTACGCAAGGCAATGCGGTAATTGTTGGTGCTGGTTTCCGGCAGCCACGGGGCAAGGTTTTCGTCGAGAAACCCTTCCTGCAGCAGATCGTGAGAGATATTTTGTTCGGTCAGATGATTCCCGAGGCGACGCAGGCGCACAACGTATTCGCGTACCGTGCCGTGACTCATTTCGGTCTGCTCGAATAAAAATTGCTTGAAGCCGATAATGTCAAAAAAGTCGCTCTGCTCTTTGCAGTGCAAATCACCACAAAAACGACACAGCGCCACCCACTCTTTTTTCTCCTGTTCCCACTCTGCTTCATTCAGCAACGTGTCCAGTCGGGCGATGGCGATTTTATTCACAATTTGCCCGCGGCGAACCAGTGTGATCCTGTCGAGCAACTTAAAGCAATGGGCGCAATGCGTCTGGCTGTGTTTGAAATCTTTGAGGTAGCGGCTTAGAGGCCGTCTTTTTGATTGCTGCACCGTCATGAGAACTCCTGGTAGTCAATTCGTAATGCGGCATTGTTCAGGGGTAATGATGTACCCCTATAGCTTACCCAGCTTGGTGCGTAGACGTTTGATGGCCTGACTGTGCAACTGGCTAACCCGTGACTCCCCCACTTCCAGTACCGCGCCAATCTCTTTCAGATTCAGCTCTTCCTGGTAGTACAGCGTTAACACCAGCTTTTCGCGTTCCGGCAACGCTTCGATCGCGTCCATCACGCGCTGGCGGAGGTTACCCTCAAGTAGCTGCTGTAACGGGTTTTCCTGCTGATGTTCTTCCGTCACCAGCTCAATACTATCGCCATGCTCTTCCCGCCACTCGTCGTAGGAGAAGAGTTGGCTATTATTGGTATCAAGCAACATCTGACGATACTCTTGCACAGGAATAGCCAGACGCTCCGCCACTTCGGTTTCCGTCGCGTTACGCCCTAATTCCTGCTCCAGTTGCCCCATCGCCTGTGCCACTTCGCGAGCATTGCGCCGAACGCTACGCGGCACCCAATCCCGGCTACGTAGTTCGTCCAGCATCGCTCCACGAATACGCTGCACTGCGTAAGTGGTAAATGCCGTTCCTTGCAAAGCGTCATATCGGTCGACTGCATTCAATAACCCGATGCCGCCCGCTTGTAGCAGGTCATCCAGTTCTACGCTCGCCGGCAAACGCACCTGAAGGCGCAATGCTTCGTGACGCACCAACGGTACATAACGCTGCCACAGCGAGTGTTTATCCATTACACCTTCAGCGGTATACAGTGAATTCACGATAAACAGCCCTGCGTTAAATGAGTTATCGGCATGATTATCCGTTTCTGCAGGGGGTTCTATCGGAGGAATAAGACTATAAAAGAAGGGTTATTTCACTTATGTAGCTGATGGCGTTATTTCGAATAAGAAATAATCAAGAATAAATCAAATAGTTAGCCTGCGAGGGATGCGTTTTCACGCATCCCCGTTAAAATTATGTCAAGAGATGAATCATCGACAGGTCATCACCTGTTCTGACGGTCTCGATGTGCTTGTGGAAGTTCTCATGCACGGTAGGATTATGCTGGCTTCGCGAATGAAAGCTATAGACGATATTGATCGCATCCTCCTTCTCCAGGTACGTTCTTTCGTAGGCACTCGCGGCGATCAACATTTTGATGAAGTAGTATTCAACACTTATCATGTATAAAGAACGTAGCGGGTCTACGTTCTTTTGATTAGGAAAGTTGTTTTCCCAAATTTTATATAAAATGAAATTTTTAAGATCGAACCCAGACTCACCCTGCTGTTCATAAACCTTCTCCCAGGTCGCCTCAAGTCTGGCAATGCCCTCATCTACGGAATAAGTATCGTCCTGAGTTAGCGTCCTCAGCAAGCACTGAATATAATAATTCAGTACGCCACTCCCTCTGCTCCCTGAATTACTGCGAAAATAGTCCTGCAGCAAAAGCACTAAGGATAATTTGATATTTCTATCCGCTGAAAAATCTGACAGCTCCTTTCTTAACTCTCCCGATTGAAGCTGAGCTAACAGTGCATGATAAACGGGTTCAATCTCTGACAACGCGGCGTTATCAACCGACTGAAATTTCTCGATAAACAGTGTTAACTTAATCAGAGAATAAAATCCGACGTTGATATCACGTCCAGCTTGATCCACAAGGCTTAAACAAAAAAGATTCAACAGCTTTTGCTGTGGTGTAAGGGCGGGTTTAACATTAGCCTGCGGTTTCACGGTACTTTTTTCATTCAATATCATCGCATTAGGATCTGTTAATACAATACCAACAACCTCAGGGCACGATAAATTTAGCGATTTTCTCACATCATTTTTATAAACACGCTCAACACGCGGGAATGTTTGACAGGTCGTACTTAGCGCCTGGGCTCCCAATGTTTTTTGTACCTGACACAGACTCTCTTCGGTCAGATAAGGACAGTTTCCAGTGCCATCGGCAAGTTTAATTACCCCCCATTGCGCAATATCTTTTTTAAGCAGAATAATATTCTCTTTGGCAATATTCTTAATGATCTCATTTTTACTGGAGACATATTTATTCACCGTTGCCTTATCCAGATGTATATTCCAGCCTTTACAGCAATGATCGCGACATTGTGTGCCGGTGCACTGAAACGTAGTCACAAAATTGGGTTCAGTAACGGTAATTTCTTGCATTCTTCAGACTCCAGTATAGAAAAAAGGCAGCTTTCGCTGCCTTTATTGTCTCTAACGACTGAGTAACCCAATCGGTGGATTAACGCAGTAAAGAGAGTACGTTTTGCGTGGTCTGGTTAGCCTGTGCCAGGACGGAAGTACCCGCCTGCTGCAGGATCTGCGCACGAGACATGTTAGACACTTCAGTTGCATAATCGGAGTCTTCGATACGGCTACGAGCAGAAGACAGGTTGTTTACAGTGTTACCCAGGTTAGTAATTGCAGATTCAAAACGGTTCTGAATAGCACCCAGGGAGCTACGGAATTGATCGACTGTTGATAAAGCATCATCAATCTTGGCCAGAGGATCTTTAGTACCCAAGGTTAAATCAACAGCTGCATCTACAGTTACAGCACCTGCATCATCGATTTTAGCGCCTTTATAAGTCACCGCTTGAGTAGTCGGATCGACATTCTGAATAGCATAAGAAATCTTACCTGCACTGTCTTTGTAACTTACTAAATGTTGATCAGCTGTCAGCGCGGCTGTATCCAGAGTTACTTCTTTACCAATTGACGCCACAGCGTTCTTCTGTGCTGGTGTTACAGTACCCGTTGCGCTATCAATCTCGACTTTACCTGTTTTTTCATCTAGCTTCGCAGCATAGAAATCAGTACCGTCTGCTGTCGCAAAATACTTACCTGTATCGTCTTTAACTAATGCCAGTGCAGTAGCCGCTGTGAAGTCAACGCCACCTGCTTTTTTATCAGAAAAGTCCCCTTTAACAAGGGTATGCGAAATTGTTGCCTTTTCACCGTTTGCAACAGATTTTGTGGTGTCGGTCACACTAAAGCCAGATAAACCAAGAGTCGTACTATCAATTTTCTTCAAATCAATTGTAATAGTTTCACCGTCTTTTGCACCAACCTGAATAGTCAACTGACCGTCCTGGTTCAGGACTTTTTTACCGTTGAAGTCAGTTTGCTCGGAAACACGGTTGATTTCTGCCAGGCGCTGATTAATTTCGTCCTGAATCGAAGTCAGGTCAGAACTAGAGTTAGAACCGTTTGCTGCCTGTACGGACAGTTCACGAACACGCTGCAGGTTGTTGTTGATTTCAGACAGCGCGCCTTCAGTGGTCTGTGCAACGGAGATACCGTCGTTGGCGTTACGGGAAGCCTGAGTCAGACCCTTGATGTTAGAAGTGAAACGGTTTGCAATCGCCTGACCAGCCGCATCGTCTTTCGCGCTGTTGATACGCAGACCAGAAGACAGACGCTCGATAGCGGAGCCCAGAGCGGACTGAGATTTGTTCAGGTTGTTTTGGGTCAACAGCGACAGGCTGTTTGTATTGATGACTTGTGCCATGATCTTTTCCTTATCAATTACAACTTGATGTTATTGGGCTGTTGCCCACGGTTTCTCACCGTAACCCATGTATCGGCACCTTAATTTCGAACTTTAGAAAATTTTTACTTTCTGTCGTTTTTTTTCTTAGCCCACGAAATACCCTCTATATGCACCACTATTCCGCGCATTATTTTGACAAAACTATCATTAAACTTTGCGCGCAGATTGCCGATAACCCGCATAACAATTGTTTGCAATCACAAGGAATCGGGCATGGCTTCATTTACATCATTAGGCGTAGGCTCAGGCTTACCACTGGACACGTTGCTAAACAACCTGACTATTGCTGAGAAAAAACGTCTAAATCCAATTACTCAGCAACAGACCGACAATACTGCCCGTCTGACGGCTTACGGTACGCTGAAGAGTGCGCTGGAAAAGTTCCAGACGGCCAATACCGCGTTAAATAAACCGGAGTTGTTCAGAAGCAGTAATGTGACGAGCAGTACTGAAGACCTGAAAGTCACCACCGAAGCAGGCGCGGCACCGGGTATTTATACCATCAGCGTCACGCAACTGGCGCAGGCACAATCGCTGAGCACCACATCGGTGGCCTCAAACAAAGAGGCTCTGGGTGATGGCTCCGCCACGCGTACCATTAAAATTGAGCAGCCGGGCCGTAAAGAGCCGCTGGAGATTAAACTCTCCCAAGATAAGACCACGCTGGATGATATCAGCAAGGCAATTAACGATACCGATAGCGGTATCTCCGCCAGTATCGTGAAGGTGAAAGACGGCGAGTTCAAACTGGTGCTGACCGCAGCCGAAGGTATGGACAGCAAGATGACCATCTCTGTTGAGGGCGACAGCAAGCTTAACGATATGCTGGCTTACGACAGCACGACCGGTACAGGAAAAATGACTGAGCTGGTTCAGGCCCAGAACTCCAAGCTCACGATGAACGGTATCGATATTGAACGTCAAAGCAACAAAGTCACCGATGCCCCGCAGGGTGTTACGCTGGAACTGACCAAAAAAGTTACCGACGCGCGCGTAACGGTGACGAAAAGCAATGAGAAAGCCACGGAAGCGATTAAAGGTTGGGTGGATGCCTATAACTCACTGATCGATACCTTTAATACGCTGACCAAATATAAAGCCGTAGATGCAGGTGCGGAAGGTCAGGACAAAGACAACGGCGCGCTGGTCGGTGACAGCGTAGTACGTACGATTCAGACAGGCATTCGTGCACAGTTTGCTAACTCCGGTGCTGAAGGTGCTTTTAAGACACTGAATGAAATCGGCATCAAACAAGATGGCAAAACCGGCAAGATGTCCATCGATGATACCAAGCTGAAAAAAGCGCTGGATGAAAACACCGCCTCTGTTCGCGAACTGCTGGCTGGCGACGGCAAAGAAACCGGCATCACCACCAAAATTGCCGCTGAAGTAAAAAGCTATCTCGCCGATGACGGCATTATCGACAATGCGCAAGACAGCATTAACGCCACGCTGAAAAAACTGACCAAACAATATCTGTCAGTTAGCGCCAGCATTGACGACATGGTTGCGCGTTATACGGCGCAGTTTACCCAGCTTGATAGCATGATGAGCAAACTGAATAACACCAGTACCTATCTGGGCCAACAATTTACAGCGATGAATAAATCCTGATAACACGAGGTAAGCATGTATACCGCGAGCGGTACCAAAGCCTATGCACAGGTCAGCGTGGAAAGCGCCGTGATGAGCGCCAGCCCACATCAGCTGATTGAAATGTTGTTTGACGGCGCGAACAGCGCCCTGGTGCGCGCTCGCCTGTTTATGCAACAGGGTGATATCGTCGCCAAAGGTGAGGCGTTAAGTAAAGCCATTAATATTATCGACAATGGCCTGAAGGCAGGACTTGATCAAGAGAATGGCGGCGAAATCGCCACCAATCTGTCTTCACTGTACGACTATATGATTCGCCGTTTACTGCAAGCTAACTTGCGTAATGATTGTCAGGCCATTGAAGAAGTCGAAGGGTTACTCGGCAACATTGCAGATGCCTGGAAACAGATCTCACCGAAAGCATCTTCCCAGGAGTCTCGTTAATGACCTCAGCCGTGGAGTTTATCAACCGTTGGCAGCGCATCGCGCTGCTCAGTCACTCACTGCTGGAACTGGCGCAGCGCGGTGAATGGGACCTTTTACTGGAACAGGAAGTTACCTATCTGCAAAGTATTGAAGTGGTCATGGAAGAGCAAACTCCACCAGGCATTACGCGAAGTATTCAGGATTTAGTGGCCGGGTACATTAAACAGACGCTGGATAACGAACAACTGCTTAAAACATTGTTGCAGCAGCGTCTGGATGAACTCAGCAATCTCATCGGTCAGTCGACGCGCCAAAAGACGCTAAATAACGCCTATGGCCGTCTTTCCGGCATGCTGTTAGTTCCCGACGCCCCCACTGCCCCACAATAATTTCCCGTCTCGTCTGAATAATCTTCCATACTCCAGAGGTCGGCCAAACGACTTCTGGAGCACGGAAGATGAAAAATCCCACGTTATTGCAGTATTTTCACTGGTATTACCCCGAGGGCGGTCAACTCTGGCCCGAACTTGCCGAACGCGCAGGTGGACTCAATGACATCGGCATCAATATGGTGTGGTTACCTCCCGCTTATAAAGGCGCTTCCGGCGGCTATTCCGTTGGCTACGACTCCTACGATCTTTTTGATCTGGGCGAATTCGACCAAAAGGGAACCGTCGCCACCAAATATGGCGATAAAAACCAGCTGCTGGCGGCGATAGACGCGCTAAAACACAATGATATTGCCGTACTGCTCGACGTGGTGGTTAACCACAAGATGGGTGCAGATGAAAAAGAGCATATTCGTGTCCAGCGGGTTAACGCCGAGGACCGCACGCAAATAGACGATGAGATCGTCGAATGCGAAGGCTGGACGCGCTACACCTTCCCTGCCCGCGCGGGCCAGTACTCGCAATTCATTTGGGACTTTAAATGCTTCAGCGGTATTGACCATATCGAAAACCCAACCGAAGACGGCATTTTTAAAATCGTGAACGACTACACCGGCGAAGGCTGGAACGATCAGGTTGATGATGAGTTGGGTAATTTTGATTATCTGATGGGCGAAAACATCGATTTTCGCAATCACGCGGTCACCGAAGAGATCAAATACTGGGCGCGTTGGGTGATGGAGCAAACCCAGTGTGACGGCTTTCGGTTAGATGCCGTGAAACATATTCCGGCATGGTTTTATAAAGAGTGGATTGAGCATGTGCAGGAAGTCGCCCCCAAGCCGCTGTTTATCGTCGCGGAATACTGGTCGCATGAAGTCGACAAGCTGCAAACCTACATTAATCAGGTGGAGGGGAAAACCATGTTATTCGACGCCCCTTTACAGATGAAATTCCACGAGGCCTCTCGTCAGGGACGCGATTACGACATGAGTCAGATTTTCACCGACACCCTGGTGGAAGCCGATCCGTTTCATGCCGTCACGCTGGTGGCCAACCACGACACTCAGCCCTTGCAGGCGCTGGAAGCCCCTGTCGAGCCATGGTTTAAGCCGCTGGCCTATGCGCTGATCCTGTTGCGCGAAAACGGCGTGCCGTCAGTGTTTTATCCTGACCTCTACGGGGCGCATTACGAAGACACCGGCGGCGATGGCGAAACCTATCCTATCGACATGCCGATCATTGAACAGCTTGATGAACTGATCCTCGCGCGCCAGCGCTTCGCGCACGGCGTACAGACGCTCTTTTTTGATCACCCTAACTGTATCGCTTTTAGCCGCAGCGGAACGGACGACGATCCCGGCTGTGTGGTTGTTCTGTCTAACGGCGATGACGGGGAAAAGACCATCAATCTCGGTGCGAATTACGGGAATAAAACCTGGCGCGACTATCTGGGAAATCGCGAAGAAAGCGTGGTCACCGATGAAAACGGTGAAGCGACGTTTTATTGTAACGGCGGTAGCGTCAGCGTGTGGGTGATTGAAGACGTGTTATAAAGCTCAACCCCGGTGGCCGTTGGCTACCGGGGCGTATAGCTTATGGCAATGGCGTGGCCAGCGGCGTTTTCTTTAACGCGTCAGCACATTCCTGCGTCGGGCGGTCGACCCGCTGCAGCGTCATACCGTCATATTCCAGCGTATTGCCTTCCCGCTCAATCTCATACAGCTCGCGTTTCACCGTCACGTTGGTGAGATCGCCAGAGATCATCGTCAGTTTCCCCGGCAGCGCGATCACTCGCTGCCACTGGCGACAATCCAGCGTGTCGCCCTCTTTTGTTACCACCAGGCTGGCAATCGCTTCCGGGCTCACCAGACTGCGTTGCGGACCTTTTGACTGCCAGTATCCTTCCAGACCGGCTGGCGCTGGCGTTTTCACCACGTCGTTATAATTTTCTACTTCGGCGCATCCGGTAAGCGCCAGAAATACAGCAACGATTGCTAATTTTTTCATCATTCATCCTGCATGCGAAGAAAATGGGATTGTGGCATTAAAGGCCTGATGTCGCCAGCCTTTCGGCAGTGTCGAGAAAGATTGATCCAGACGGTGTTACCTCTTATTACTCATAGTCAAAAATTCTGATCGGTGTAGTATCCACACTTCTTGTTACATACCTTCTGAGTTCAGAGGCACAACGCATGTCATGGCAACACTTCAAACAGGCCTGGTTAATTAAATTTTGGGCCCCCGCCCCTGCGGTCATCGCAGCGGGTATTCTCTCTACCTACTATTTCGGCATTACGGGAACCTTCTGGGCCGTTACCGGCGAATTCACTCGCTGGGGTGGTCAAATCCTGCAACTGTTCGGCGTTCACGCCGAAGAATGGGGATACTACAAGCTGATCCATCTCGAAGGCTCACCCCTGACCCGCATTGACGGCATGATGATCCTCGGTATGTTCGGGGGCTGTTTTGCTGCCGCATTGTGGGCAAACAACGTCAAATTACGCATGCCGCGCAGTCGGGTGCGCATTATGCAGGCGATCGTCGGCGGGATGATTGCCGGATTCGGCGCCCGGCTGGCAATGGGCTGTAACTTGGCCGCATTCTTCACCGGTATTCCACAGTTCTCGCTACACGCCTGGTTTTTCGCCCTGGCAACGGCTATTGGCTCATGGTTTGGCGCACGCTTTACCCTGCTGCCGATGTTTCGTATTCCGGTCAAAATGCAGAAAGTCTCCGCCGCTTCTCCGTTAACGCAAAAGCCAGATCAGGCCCGTCGCCGTTTCCGCCTCGGCATGCTGGTGTTTATCGCCATGATCGGCTGGGCGCTCCTCACTGCGATGGATAAGCCCAAACTTGGTTTGGCCATGCTGTTTGGCGTCGGGTTCGGGCTGCTGATTGAACGGGCGCAAATCTGCTTCACCTCCGCCTTCCGCGATCTGTGGATTTCCGGTCGCACCCATATGGCGAAAGCGATCATCTTCGGGATGGCGGTCAGCGCCATCGGTATCTTTAGCTACGTACAACTGGGCGTCGAGCCTAAAATCATGTGGGCAGGTCCGAATGCGGTGATCGGCGGCTTGCTGTTCGGCTTCGGCATTGTTCTGGCGGGCGGGTGTGAAACGGGCTGGATGTACCGCGCCGTTGAAGGCCAGGTGCATTACTGGTGGGTGGGACTGGGCAACGTTATTGGCTCGACCATTCTGGCCTACTACTGGGATGATTTTGCTCCCGCGCTTGCCACCAGTTGGGACAAAGTGAATCTGCTCAACACCTTCGGCCCGCTCGGTGGCCTGCTGGTAACCTATCTGCTGTTATTTACCGCGCTGATGCTCATCATCGGCTGGGAAAAACGCTTCTTCCGTCGCGCTGGGCTGACGCCTGCCAAGGAGTCTGTATGAAAAATATCGTGCCTGATTATCGCCTCGATATGGTCGGCGAGCCGTGTCCGTACCCGGCTGTCGCCACACTGGAAGCGATGCCGCAATTGAAGAAAGGTGAGATTCTGGAAGTGGTGAGCGATTGCCCGCAGTCAATCAACAATATTCCACTGGATGCGCGTAATCACGGCTATACGGTGCTGGATATTCAGCAGGATGGTCCAACGATTCGTTATTTGATTCAGAAGTAATGCAATTCTCCCGTTGCCCGACGCAGCGGGAGAATGTTCCGCTTGCTACACCTGCATCGACATCACTTCCTGATACGCCGACACCAGTTTGTTGCGCACCTGGATCCCCATCTGCATCGATACCGACGCTTTTTGCATATCGGTCATCACATCGTTCAGCGCAATACCCGGTTCACCGAGGGTAAATTTCTCAGCCTGCACACGGGACGCGGTTTGTACATCGCTGATCCTGTCTAACGCCGCATGCAGTTGACCGGCAAAGCTCACGGTCGGTTGTGGCTGCATATCCTGCATTTTTGCTGACATCGCCGTGGTCTGTAGCTGGCTGATGACCCCTTCAATCCCCTGTATTGCCGACATTCTGATCCCCTGGATAATTTTTTACGTAGTTGAGATTACCAGTTAGTCAATAAGATAAAGGCGTTAAATAACGATAAAAAACCACGGTTTTTAACGCATAGAAAAATTCGAAACCGCAAATAATGAGACCGTCAATTTTTCGAGTTTGCTGACCCGGGAGTGAGTCTTGTTCCACTTTGCAAAAAACGCCGTCCACGATAAGCCACGAGGTGCGAGATGAGTGCGACAGCATCGACTGCAACCCAGCTTAAACCTCTCGAGTGGTTAAACCGCCTGCGCGCGAATCCCAAAATTCCTCTGATTGTGGCGGGAGCCGCTGCCGTCGCGATCATCGTGGCGATGGTCCTGTGGGCCAAAGCACCTGACTACCGCACGCTGTTCAGCAATCTTTCCGATCAGGATGGTGGCGCGATCGTCACCCAACTGACGCAGATGAACGTTCCCTACCGTTTTACTGAGGGAAGCGGCGCCATTGAAGTTCCTGCCGATAAAGTCCACGAACTGCGTTTACGTCTGGCGCAGCAAGGTCTGCCCAAAGGCGGCGCGGTGGGTTTTGAACTGCTGGATCAGGAAAAGTTTGGTATCAGCCAGTTTAGCGAGCAGGTCAACTACCAGCGCGCGCTGGAAGGTGAATTAGCCCGTACGATTGAAACGTTGGGACCGGTAAAACGCGCCCGCGTGCATCTGGCTATGCCGAAACCGTCGCTGTTTGTGCGTGAGCAAAAAGCGCCTTCAGCCTCCGTCACCGTCAACCTGGAGCCGGGTCGCGCGCTGGATGAAGGTCAGATCAGTGCGGTCACGCATCTGGTTTCCAGCGCTGTTGCAGGCTTGCCGCCGGGCAACGTTACGCTGGTCGACCAGGCGGGGCATCTGTTAACCCAGTCGAATACCAGTAGCCGCGATCTTAACGATGCGCAGCTGAAATACGCCAGCGACGTCGAAGGCCGCGTTCAGCGTCGTATCGAATCGATTCTGTCGCCGATTGTCGGCAACGGTAACGTACATGCGCAGGTTACCGCGCAGCTGGATTTTGCCAACAAAGAGCAAACCGAAGAACAGTACCGTCCAAACGGTGATGAGTCCCAGGCCGTGCTGCGTTCTCGTCAGTTGAACGTCAGTGAGCAGGTCGGTAGCGGAGCACCTGGCGGCGTACCGGGCGCGTTGTCAAATCAGCCCGCTCCGGCAAATACTGCGCCAATCGCCAACCCACCCGCTAATCAGCAAAACGCGCAAAATACGCAAAACGCACAGACGGCGAATAACAGTAATAATGCCGGCCCGCGCAATACTCAGCGCAATGAAACCAGCAACTATGAAGTTGACCGCACTATTCGCCATACCAAAATGAACGTTGGCGATGTGCAGCGTCTCTCGGTGGCTGTCGTGGTCAACTACAAAACGTTACCAGACGGCAAACCGTTGCCGTTAACCGCCGAGCAGATGAAACAGATTGAGGATCTGACCCGCGAAGCGATGGGATTCTCCGACAAGCGTGGCGATACCCTGAACGTGGTGAACTCTCCCTTCACGGCGACCGACGATTCCATGGGCGAGCTACCGTTCTGGAAACAGCCGTTCTTTATTGACCAGTTAATGTCCGCAGGTCGTTGGTTGCTGGTTCTGTTGGTGGCGTGGATCCTGTGGCGGAAAGCCGTTCGTCCGCAGTTGGTCCGTCGCAGCGAAGAAGCGAAAGCCGTACAAGAACAAACGCGTGTCCGTCAGGAAACCGAAGAAGCGGTAGAAGTTCGCCTCAGCAAAGACGAACAAACCCAGCAGCGTCGTACTAATCAGCGTCTGGGAGCAGAAGTCATGAGTCAGCGTATTCGTGAAATGTCAGATAACGATCCGCGCGTCGTGGCGCTGGTCATTCGCCAGTGGATGAGCAACGATCATGAGTAATCTTACCGGTACCGATAAAAGCGTCATCCTGCTGATGACCATTGGCGAAGATCGCGCGGCGGAGGTGTTTAAGCACCTTTCCACGCGCGAAGTTCAGGCGCTCAGTACGGCGATGGCGAATGTACGCCAGATTTCCAACAAGCAGTTGACGGAAGTGCTGGCCGAATTTGAACAAGAAGCCGAACAGTTTGCCGCGCTGAATATCAACGCCAACGAATATCTGCGCTCCGTGCTGGTGAAAGCGCTGGGCGAAGAACGTGCCTCCAGTCTGCTGGAAGATATTCTGGAAACCCGCGATACCACCAGCGGCATTGAAACGCTTAACTTTATGGAGCCGCAAAGCGCCGCCGACCTTATCCGCGACGAGCATCCGCAGATTATCGCCACCATTCTGGTGCACCTCAAGCGGGGCCAGGCTGCCGATATTCTGGCACTGTTCGACGAGCGTTTACGTCACGACGTGATGCTGCGTATCGCCACCTTTGGCGGCGTACAGCCTGCCGCGCTGGCAGAACTGACCGAGGTTCTCAACGGCCTGCTCGATGGCCAGAACCTCAAGCGCAGCAAAATGGGCGGCGTGAGAACGGCGGCAGAAATTATCAACCTGATGAAAACCCAGCAGGAAGAAGCGGTTATTACCGCCGTACGCGAATTCGACGGCGAGCTGGCGCAGAAAATTATCGACGAGATGTTCCTGTTCGAGAACCTGGTGGATGTCGACGATCGCAGTATCCAGCGCCTGCTGCAGGAAGTGGATTCCGAATCGTTGCTGATTGCCCTGAAAGGTGCCGAACAGCCGCTGCGCGAGAAGTTCCTGCGCAACATGTCGCAACGTGCTGCCGATATTCTGCGCGACGACCTCGCCAACCGCGGTCCGGTGCGTTTGTCGCAGGTGGAAAACGAACAGAAAGCCATTCTGCTTATTGTGCGTCGTCTGGCGGAAACCGGCGAGATGGTGATAGGCAGCGGCGAGGATACCTATGTCTAACGAACTGCCGTGGAAAGTCTGGACCCCGGACGACCTCGCCCCACCGATGGCGGAGTTCGTACTGGCTGAGCACAGCGAAAACCCGCTGTCAGAAGAAACAGCAGAACCAGAGCTTTCCGCAGAGCAACAGCTTGAACAGCAGCTCGCACAGCTGCAACTGCAGGCCCATGAGCAAGGTTATAACGCGGGTCTGGCGGAAGGTCGACAAAAAGGCCACGAACAAGGTTATCAGGAAGGCCTGAGTCAGGGGCTGGAGCAAGGCCAGAACCAGGCGCGCGCTCAGCATGCGCCGATCCATGCCCGCATGCAGCAACTGGTGAGCGAGTTTCAGAATACGCTGGACGCACTGGACAGCGTAATTGCCTCGCGTCTGATGCAAATGGCGCTGGAAGCTGCGCGTCAGGTTATAGGTCAGACGCCTATTGTGGATAACGCTGCGCTGATTAAACAAATCCAACAGCTGTTGCAGCAAGAACCGCTGTTTAGCGGTAAGCCGCAGCTACGCGTACATCCGGACGATCTCCAGCGTGTGGAGGAGATGCTCGGTGCGACCCTCAGCCTGCACGGCTGGCGGCTGCGCGGTGATCCGACGCTGCATCACGGCGGCTGTAAAGTCTCTGCCGATGAAGGCGATCTGGATGCCAGCGTCGCCACGCGCTGGCAAGAACTCTGCCGTCTGGCAGCGCCGGGAGTCGTGTAATGACCACTCGCCTGACTCGCTGGCTCAACACGCTGGACAGCTTCGAAGAGAAAATGTCGCTGCTGCCTGCGGTGCGCCGTTACGGTCGCCTGACCCGCGCCACTGGGCTGGTGCTGGAGGCCACTGGATTACAGTTGCCTCTGGGCGCCACCTGCGTTATTGAACGCCAGGACGGCAACGAAACCCAGGAGGTCGAAAGTGAAGTCGTGGGCTTTAACGGTCAGCGTCTGTTTCTGATGCCCCTCGAAGAGGTTGAAGGCGTTCTGCCCGGCGCACGCGTGTACGCAAAAAACATTGCCGGAGAAGGTCTGCAAAGCGGGAAGCAATTACCGCTTGGCCCTGCATTGCTGGGTCGTGTGCTTGACGGTAGCGGAAAACCGCTCGACGGTCTGCCCGCCCCGGATACCACCGAAACCGGGGCGCTGATTACGCCGCCGTTTAACCCGCTACAACGCACCGCGATTGAACACGTCCTGGATACCGGCGTACGTCCCATCAACGCGTTGTTAACCGTCGGTCGCGGTCAGCGTATGGGACTTTTCGCGGGCTCCGGTGTCGGTAAAAGCGTTCTGCTCGGCATGATGGCGCGCTATACCCAAGCCGATGTTATCGTCGTAGGTCTGATTGGCGAACGTGGTCGCGAAGTTAAAGATTTTATTGAAAATATTCTCGGTACCGACGGTCGTGCACGCTCGGTGGTGATTGCCGCTCCCGCAGATGTCTCGCCGCTGTTACGTATGCAAGGTGCGGCCTATGCCACGCGTATCGCCGAAGATTTTCGCGATCGTGGACAGCACGTATTGCTGATTATGGATTCCCTCACCCGCTACGCGATGGCACAACGTGAGATCGCCCTGGCGATCGGAGAGCCGCCGGCAACGAAAGGTTATCCCCCCTCAGTATTCGCCAAATTGCCAGCGCTGGTCGAACGTGCCGGGAACGGTATTCACGGCGGCGGTTCCGTTACCGCGTTTTACACGGTACTGACCGAAGGTGACGACCAGCAGGACCCCATTGCGGATTCCGCGCGCGCGATTCTGGACGGCCACATTGTGCTGTCCCGTCATCTGGCCGAAGCGGGTCACTATCCGGCCATCGATATTGAAGCCTCGATCAGTCGCGCCATGACCGCGCTTATTAGTGAACAACACTATGCGCGGGTACGTAACTTTAAACAGCTGCTATCCAGCTTCCAGCGCAACCGCGATCTGGTCAGCGTGGGGGCGTATGCCAAAGGCAGCGATCCCATGCTGGATAAAGCCATCGCCCTATGGCCACAGCTGGAAGCATTCTTGCAGCAAGGCATTTTTGAACGAGCGGACTGGGAAGATTCTCTGCACGCGTTAGAACTGATTTTCCCTGGTGTGTGAGTAAGCAGGAGAGCATAGGTCATGGCACAACATGGTGCATTAGCCACACTGAAAGACCTGGCTGAAAAAGAGGTAGATGACGCCGCTGTCTTATTGGGAGAGATGCGTCGTGGCTGTCAGCAGGCGGAAGAGCAGTTGAAAATGCTGATCGATTATCAGCATGAGTACCGCAACAATCTGAACAGTGACATGGGTCAGGGTATTACCAGTAATCGCTGGATCAATTACCAACAATTTATTCAGACGCTGGAAAAAGCGATTGAGCAACACCGCCAACAGCTCAATCAGTGGACGCAGAAAGTAGACCAGGCATTGAACAGTTGGCGCGACAAAAAACAACGTTTACAGGCGTGGCAGACTCTGCAGGACAGACAAACCTCGGCGGCGTTACTGGCCGAAAACCGCCTGGATCAGAAAAAAATGGATGAATTTGCTCAGCGCGCAGCTATGAGGAAACCCGAATGATTACTTTACCCCAACTGATTACCACCGACACCGACGTAGCCGCAGGTCTTCAGTCAGGCAAAGCGGTTGATTCACCCGAGGATTTTTTAGCGCTGCTGGCTGGTGCATTAGGTGCGGACAACGCGCAGGGTAAAGACGCCCCGCTGTCGTTTGCCGACTTACAGGCGGCCGGTAGCAAACTGCAAAAAGGGTTATTGCAAAAAAATGGCGATTCAGCACCGTCGCTCAAGTTGACCGAACTACTGGCGCAAAAAGAGATGCACACTGATACTTCTCTTGTCGACATGACAGACGCTCAGCAACTTTTGTCTGCCCTCACGCCCTCACTGAAAGTTAATGCCCTGACGACACTGGGCAAAGTCGCTCAGCAGGATGAAAAAAACACCGCACTGAGCGATGAGGATCTCGCCAACCTGAGCGCGTTGTTCGCCATGCTGCCAGGACAACCGCAGACCACGCCTGCCGTCGACAGCGCGCCAGCCCCCGTTGATGCGACGCTTTCGGCGTTGTCACGAGGTTCGGTACACAGCGCTATCGCCGATAATGCTGGCGAATTGCTGCCAGGTGATGCCAAAAAAGGCAAAGCGGATATTGCAACGCCTGCCAGCAGCGTAGATCAGACAAACAATCCGACATTAACCCCGTTGACGGCAGCGGCGACGACCAGAGCGGAAATTGAAAGCTCCCCTTCGCCGACCAGCATTGGCATGACGACAGCGCCGTTAAGTGGCCCGCAGTCCCACGCTCAACCGTTACCGACCGCCGCACCTGTGCTAAGCGCACCATTGGGTAGCCAGGAATGGCAGCAATCACTGAGCCAGCACGTCACTCTGTTTACTCGCCAGGGCCAGCAAAGCGCAGAACTGCGTCTGCATCCACAGGATCTGGGCCAGGTGCACATTTCCCTCAAGCTGGATGACAATCTCGCGCAGTTGCAAATGGTATCGCCACACAGTCACGTGCGCGCTGCGCTGGAAGCTGCATTACCGATGCTGCGTACGCAGTTGGCTGAAAGCGGGATCCAGCTTGGACAAAGCAGTATCAGCAGTGAAAGCTTTGCCGGTAATCAGCAGTCTTCCGGGCAGCAACAGCAGGCGGGTCGCGCTCAGGGACAAGACATTTTTGCCGCTGAAGATGACGCCGTACTGGCAGCGCCAGCCTCACTGCAAGCCGCAGCACGCGGTGATGGAGCAGTAGACATCTTCGCCTAACGCCAGAGGTAGCATGATTATCCGCGTCTTTTCCACGCTTTGTCGTGGACAGGACACGGGATAATCAGCCCATAAGCTGTACCGAAACAGGAAGCCCGTATCTGATGACTGACTCCGCGATTAACAAAAAAAGTAAACGCGCTATTTGGATCCCTCTGCTGGTATTGATTACCCTCGCCGCCTGCGCAACTGCGGGTTATAGCTACTGGCGCATGCAGCAGCAGCCGTCCGCCAGCGTCAAAGCGGAACCGGCTCCGCCGCCAGCCCCGGTATTCTTTGCGCTGGATACCTTTACCGTCAATCTGGGTGATGCGGACCGTGTACTGTATATCGGTATCACGCTGCGCATGAAAGACGAGGCAACGCGTTCACGTCTTAACGAATATCTGCCGGAAGTGCGCAGCCGCTTGCTGCTGCTGTTCTCTCGTCAGAACGCGGCTACGCTCGCCACCGAAGAAGGTAAGCAACAGCTCATTGCCGCCATCAAAGAGACGCTCGCGACTCCGCTCGTTGTTGGGCAACCCAAACAGGTTGTCACCGACGTTCTTTATACAGCTTTTATTCTGCGGTAAAGACATGGGCGACAGTATTCTTTCTCAGGCTGAAATCGACGCATTGCTTAATGGCGATAGCGAAACTAAAGACGAACCCATTTCCGGTATCGCAAAAGAAAGCGATATTCGTCCTTACGATCCCAACACCCAGCGCCGCGTGGTACGTGAGCGTTTACAGGCGCTGGAGATCATTAACGAACGCTTCGCGCGCCAGTTCCGTATGGGGTTATTTAACCTGTTGCGCCGTAGCCCGGATATTACCGTGGGTGCGATCCGTATCCAGCCATACCACGAGTTTGCGCGCAACTTACCGGTTCCGACCAACCTGAACTTAATCCACCTGAAGCCGCTGCGCGGTACGGGTCTGGTGGTGTTCTCACCGAGTCTGGTATTTATCGCCGTCGATAACCTGTTCGGCGGTGATGGCCGCTTCCCGACGAAAGTGGAAGGCCGTGAATTTACCCATACCGAACAGCGCGTTATCAACCGCATGCTGAAGCTGGCGCTGGAAAGCTACAGCGACGCGTGGAAGGCCATCAATCCGCTGGAAGTGGAATACGTTCGTTCCGAGATGCAGGTGAAATTTACCAATATCACCACGTCTCCTAACGACATCGTGGTCAATACCCCATTCCACGTTGAAATTGGCAACCTGACCGGTGAATTTAACATCTGTCTGCCATTCAGCATGATTGAACCGTTGCGTGAGCTGCTGGTGAACCCGCCGCTGGAAAACTCGCGTAATGAAGATCAGAACTGGCGCAATAATCTGGTGCGTCAGGTTCAGCATTCTGAGCTGGAGCTGGTGGCAAACTTTGCTGACATTCCGCTGCGGCTATCCCAGATTTTAAAACTGAAACCCGGCGATGTACTGCCGATTGAAAAACCCGACCGCATTATTGCTCATGTGGACGGCGTGCCTGTACTGACCAGCCAGTATGGCACGGTGAACGGTCAGTATGCGTTACGCGTAGAACATCTGATAAACCCGATTTTGAATTCGCTGAATGAGGAACAGCCCAAATGAGTGATATGAATAATCCGTCCGATGAGAACACTGGTGCATTGGACGATCTGTGGGCTGACGCGTTAAACGAGCAAAAAACCACCCCCACCAAAAGTGCGGCCGATGCGGTATTCCAGCAGTTAGGTGGCGGCGACGTCAGCGGTGCCTTGCAGGACATCGACCTGATCATGGACATTCCGGTCAAACTGACCGTCGAATTGGGCCGAACCCGTATGACCATCAAAGAGCTGCTGCGTCTGACACAGGGTTCGGTCGTCGCGTTGGATGGTCTGGCGGGCGAGCCGCTGGATATCCTGATCAACGGTTACCTGATTGCCCAGGGTGAAGTGGTGGTTGTCGCAGACAAATACGGCGTACGTATCACTGACATTATTACCCCATCTGAACGCATGCGCCGTCTGAGCCGTTAATCATGAATACCCAGGCTACAGTTTCTCAGCCAGCCGCCGTACCCGGCTCACCGCTGGTTCAGGTAAGCGGCGCGCTGCTTGGGATCATCGTATTGATCCTGGCTGCAGCCTGGGTGATTAAGCGTATGGGGTTTGCCCCCAAAAGCGCCGGTACGCGCGGACTGAAAGTTGCGGCAAGTACCTCACTGGGTCCACGTGAGCGCGTGGTGATTGTTGAGGTTGAAGATGCGCGCCTGGTACTGGGCGTCACGGCCTCGCAAATTAACGTGCTGCACACCCTGCCCCCGGCGCCTGCTGATGCAGAAGAAAAACCGGCCTCCCCCGCGGATTTCCAGGCCATGATGAAGAGTTTGCTTAAGCGTCCCGGGAGATCCTGATGCGCCGTTTGTTATCCATCACGCTGGCAGGCTTATGGCTTTTCAGCCCAGTAGCCCTCGCCCAGCTCCCGGGTCTGGTTAGCCAGCCGCTGCCTGGCGGCGGACAAAGCTGGTCTTTGCCCGTGCAAACGCTGGTGTTTATCACCTCGCTGACGTTCCTGCCCGCCATTTTATTGATGATGACCAGCTTCACCCGCATCATCATCGTTTTCGGTCTGTTACGAAATGCGCTGGGAACCCCTTCGGCCCCCCCGAACCAGGTGCTACTGGGCCTGGCGCTATTTTTGACCTTTTTCATCATGTCGCCGGTAATCGACAAAATCTACGTCGACGCATATCAGCCGTTCAGCGAAGAGAAAATCTCTATGCAGGAAGCCATGGAGAAAGGCGCACAGCCGCTGCGCGAGTTTATGTTGCGCCAGACCCGTGAAGCCGATCTGGCACTCTTCGCGCGCTTAGCAAACAGCGGTCCCCTACAGGGACCAGAAGCCGTACCGATGCGGATTTTGCTTCCAGCCTATGTCACCAGCGAGCTGAAGACGGCATTCCAGATAGGCTTTACCATTTTTATTCCGTTTCTGATTATCGACCTGGTCATCGCCAGCGTGCTGATGGCGCTCGGGATGATGATGGTCCCCCCGGCCACGATCGCGCTACCGTTCAAGCTGATGCTGTTTGTGTTGGTAGACGGTTGGCAGTTGCTTGTCGGCTCGCTAGCTCAAAGCTTTTACAGTTAGAGGCGCGAAATGACACCTGAATCGGTCATGATGATGGGCACAGAGGCGATGAAAGTCGCCCTGGCCCTTGCCGCGCCTTTGCTGTTGGTCGCCCTCGTCACAGGTCTTATCATCAGTATTTTGCAGGCGGCGACCCAGATAAACGAAATGACGCTGTCCTTCATTCCCAAAATTGTCGCGGTTTTTATTGCCATCATTGTTGCCGGCCCGTGGATGCTTAACCTGCTGCTCGACTACGTGCGTACGCTGTTCAGCAATATCCCCTACATCATCGGGTAGATGACATTATGCTGCAGGTGACCAGCGTTGAGTGGCTCCACTGGCTGAATCTTTACTTCTGGCCTTTGCTGCGCATCCTGGCGCTCATCTCAACGGCTCCAATTCTCAGCGAGCGCGCGATCCCCAAACGAGTAAAACTGGGGCTGGGGTTAATGATAACCGTCGTTATCGCTCCGTCGATTCCCCCGGTAGACGTCCCTATCTTTTCTATCGTGGCGCTATGGCAGGCAATGCAACAAATCCTGATCGGCATCGCTCTGGGCTTCACTATGCAGTTTGCCTTCGCGGCAGTACGTACCGCCGGGGAATTGATTGGTCTGCAAATGGGTCTCTCCTTCGCAACCTTCTTTGATCCCGGCAGCCGTCTGAATATGCCGGTACTGGCGAGACTGATCGACATGCTCGCCATGCTGTTATTCCTGACTTTTAACGGCCATTTGTGGCTTATTTCGCTGTTGGTGGATACATTTCATACCTTGCCAATCGGCGGCAATCCGGTGAACAGCAATGCGTTTCTCGCGCTGGCGCGGGCGGGTAGCCTGATTTTCCTCAACGGGCTAATGTTGGCCCTGCCGATAATGACGCTGCTACTCACCCTAAACCTCGCACTCGGTCTGCTGAATCGCATGGCTCCTCAGCTGTCGATTTTCGTCATCGGTTTTCCACTCACCCTCGCCGTGGGTATTTCATTAATGGCAGCCCTGATGCCATTAATTGCGCCATTCTGCGAGCGATTATTCAGCGAAATTTTTAATTTGTTGGCTGATATTGTCAGCGAAATGCCCGGAAAATAATAACCCTTAATTTTTACCCTGTTTTACTAAGGATTGTCCTAAATTTAAAAAGTGACAACATCCACCAGGATATCTCTGTCGCGGTTTATTTATTATTGACTCACTCACATAACGCAACATTTACTTTACTTTAAGATGTTTCCTGGCAAATTATACGCAACTTTACGGGATAGTAATTTCGCCTGAAAAACAGCGAAAGCGTCATCTTGGGTCGTTATTATTCCGTTTAGTTGTGATGAAAATAATCAGGTAAGGGGAATTATCGTTACGCATTGAGTGAGGGTATGCCATGTCAACGATTATTATGGATTTGTGCAGTTACACCCGGCTAGGGTTGACCGGATATCTGGTAAGTCGGGGGGTGAAGAAAAGGGAAATCAACAACATTTCCAACGTTGAGGAGCTCAGTCTCGCCTGTGTCTCTCAACAGCCCACTGTGGTGTTTATTAATGAGGACTGCTTTATCCACGATCCTGCTAATAGCCAGCAAATAAAGCAAATCATTAATCAGCATCCCGGCACATTATTTATTGTGTTTATGGCAATTGCCAACGTGCATTTTGATGAGTATCTATTAGTCAGAAAAAATTTATTGATTAGTTCTAAGTCGATTAAACCAGATTCACTGGATGAACTCCTTGGCGATATTCTGAAAAAAGAAGTAGATTTTGTCATTGATGTGAATCTACCGACATTATCATTGAGCCGTACCGAGTCCAGCATGCTACGCATGTGGATGGAGGGTCAGGGAACAATACAGATATCCGACCAAATGAATATCAAGGCCAAGACCGTGTCATCCCATAAGGGGAATATAAAACGAAAGATAAAGACGCATAATAAGCAAGTTATCTATCACGTTGTGAGACTCACCGATAACGTTACCAATGGTATCTTTGTGAATACGCGCTAACACGTTCTGACTGGTGGCGAATCCACCAGTCAGGATCATGCAGCAAAACTCACCTTATTCTACTTTTTCCACGAAGATACCATCCTGATGACCTGTTTCATTAAAGAACCAGATACCGAGCGGGTAGTCTTCCAGCGAAACCAGGTACATGGTGCCTTCACTAAACTCTTCGATAGCCAGTACCACGCCCGGTCGACGAGGACCGCCGTCCGTTTTGACTGTGACCCGATCATTCACCTTCATAGTTTTCCTCCTGTGGCTTTGTGCCAGTGTAGAACAATTTCCTTTTTCTGGCAGCGCCCGCCTCGCGCGATTGCGGGTTTTATCGACGGTCTATACTTAAGTTGTGCGTATCTGATGTTTGGATGCGCTCCCCCGGTATCCTTAACGGTTGAGAGGTATGAGGATGAAAACCGCGAAAGAGTACAGCGATACGGCCAAACGTGAAGTCAGCGTCGATGTGGACGCGCTACTGAAGGCAATCAACGAAATCTGCGAGAGTGAAATTCATCGCAGTCAGGATGACCCTGAACGCGTCAGCGTCGACGGACGTGATTACCACACGTGGCATGAACTGGCCGACGCGTTCGAGCTTGATATCCATGATTTTAGCGTGTCGGAGATCAATCGCTGACTGAGGGCGAAAAAAATCCCGGCCCTTATCGGGTCGGGATCAAGCTTGCTTATGCAAGAAGCACTTGAAAATTCGTTACACCAGGAAATCTGATGTGAAACAAACCTTATCTGCAATTTTTTTGCCTGACAAGTAAATAATTCTCACCAAAATGATAAATATAACTAATGATTGAAAGATCACCCGGTTACGCGCACCCCAGGTGTTCAGGCATCCTGGCAGAGCTTTCTTCGCTCGCCCGGCACCAGTTCATCTTCACGGAATGCTTCCCGTTTGACGCCAAAGCCGTCGTACCAGCGACACTCCACCATTCCGCTGGCATACCCGGTAACGATCATGCGTGGGCCACCCTCTTTGGAGGTGACTTCCTCACTGACAGAAAAGACCATACCTGCCTCCTGTATCAAGAGAAACCTTTACACCTTAGACGACAAAGAAGGGTTTTGCGTAATCAACCCTGCGACAATTAGTGCGAAACTCCGCGCACTCTGGCGACACCTTTCACCAGCAGCACCACTATTGCGCCAATGATAAATCCGAGCACCAGATTCAGCAGGGTCGGAAGCATCAGCGCAATCAATGCACTTTGCTGTTGGGCAAAATGTTCAATCGCATGATGCAGCGGTGTTATTCCGTGCACCACAATTCCGCCGCCAACCAAAAACATCGCCAGCGTGCCGACCACGGAAAGTGTTTTCATAAGCCAGGGAGCAACGACCAGCAATCCTTTACCCAGCGACTGGGCCAGCGTACTGCGCTTTTCTGCCAACCAGTATCCGATATCATCGAGCTTAACGATAATCCCGACCAGGCCGTAGACCCCCACTGTCACCACTAACGCGATGCCAGATAACACCAACACCTGATTCAACAATGGCGCATCCGCTACGATCCCCAGCGTAATCGCGACAATCTCAGCAGATAAAATAAAGTCGGTACGTATCGCCCCTTTGATTTTATCTTTCTCAAAGGTGAGCGGATCCTGTGCTGCCAATGATGTCAGACGCTGCTGACGCTCTTCCGGGGTTTCTTTGTGCTTACGCGCTTCCAGGGTATGGAGAACTTTTTCTACACCTTCAAAACAGAGGAACGCCCCGCCTACCATTAATAAGGGGGTGATCGCCCAGGGAATGAAGGCGCTTATCAATAGCGCCAACGGCACAAGGATAACTTTGTTAACAAACGATCCTTTCGCGACGCTCCAGACCACCGGGAGTTCGCGGTTCGCCCGCACACCCGACACCTGCTGCGCGTTAAGCGACAGATCATCGCCCAGCACACCCGCGGTTTTTTTCGCGGCCAGTTTTCCCATGACAGAGATATCATCCAGCAAAGTGGCGATATCATCGAGTAAGGTCAATAAGCTACTTCCTGCCAAAATTTTTACCCTCAATATTATTTTTTTGCAGTCATAAGTATGAAGTAAAACACGCAATGCTGAAACTGACCTTTCTGGTCAACAAATTTTTAACATCAGCACGTAATTATAAATCTCGCCAGCAAGATAGTTTTGACGTTTACTATGTTGCACCTTTTTATTTCCACCGTGAGGGATTATGCGTTTCAGGCAATTGCTACCGCTTTTCAGTGCGCTTTTCGCGCTGTACATCATTTGGGGTTCCACGTACTTCGTTATTCGCATTGGCGTTGAAAGCTGGCCGCCGTTGATGATGGCTGGCGTTCGTTTTCTCTCTGCGGGGATTTTATTAACAGCATTCTTACTTATCCGCGGACATAAGCTGCCGCCTCTGCGCGTGCTCCTGAACGCCGCGTTAATTGGTATCCTGCTGCTGGCTGTCGGTAACGGACTGGTCACCGTCGCAGAACATCAAAACGTGCCTTCCGGTATTGCCGCCGTGGTGGTCGCCACCGTCCCGCTGTTTACGCTGTGTTTTAGCCACTTTTTTGGCATCAAAACGCGCAAACTTGAATGGATGGGGATCGCAATTGGACTCGCGGGGATCATCATGCTGAACAGCGGTGGTAATTTGAGCGGTAATCCATGGGGAGCAATTTTAATCCTGATAGGTTCGATAAGCTGGGCGTTTGGCTCAGTGTACGGCTCGCGCATAACGTTACCCGTTGGCATGATGGCCGGAGCCATTGAAATGTTAGCCGCCGGTATTGTGCTGATGTGCGCCTCGCTGATTTCCGGGGAAAAGTTGACCACTATGCCGACGTTTTCAGGCTTTATGGCAGTCGCCTATCTGGCCGTGTTTGGTTCTATTATTGCCATCAACGCGTATATGTACTTGATCCGCAACGTCAGCCCGGCATTAGCCACCAGCTATGCCTACGTTAATCCGGTTGTCGCCGTACTGTTAGGTACCGGCCTAGGAGGTGAAAGTCTGGCGCCCATCGAATGGCTGGCGCTTGGCGTGATTGTATTTGCGGTGGTACTGGTCACACTCGGTAAATACCTATTTCCCGTTAAAGCGGACGCCGTTGCGACCCCGTCGGAAAAGACGTTACAGTAAATGGATACCGAGGGTGTCGATCTGCGCACTTGCGCCACCGCCGCAGATCCACTCGATGACGCGTTCGGACAACGCGTCATCCCCCAGCTTTTCGCGCCCACGCAGGGCGCACTCCCAGACAATCAGTACGCGCCAGCCCAGAGCCTGCAATTTTTCGCAATCCCGCGCGTCACGCTGAACATTTTTGCCTATTTTTTCCAGCCAGAACGCTGTTCGTGTTGCGGGGACTTTGAATAGATAGCAGTTGTGATGATGCCAGAAACAGCCGTGGGTAAAAATCACACAACGATAATCATCCACCACGAAATCGGGACGGCCAGGTAACGTCGCATCCTGCACACGAAACGTTACCCCCTGCTCTGTCAGTACGCTGGCAAGGCGTTTTTCAATTGCGGTATCGCGGGTTGCTATCGCCCGCATATTTTTACTGCGCGTCGCTTTATCGTGAACGTCTGCCATGCAGTTTCTCTTTCTCGCGAATAGCAACCGCCTGTTTGATTTTTGGCTCCAGCAGTCTGGCAACCGCCGCAAATGCCGGGACGACCACCGAATTACCAAACTGACGATAAGCCTGTGTGTCTGACACCGGGATCCTGAACTGATAGCCCTGAGGTGATTCAAATCCCATCAGGCGCGCGCACTCTCTGGGCGTCAGCCTGCGCGGACGGTATCGCTGATTGTGCGGATCATCAAAATCCTTTTCACCCAGCGCCATATCCCAACCGCGGTCGATCAAGATCTCCGCCCCATCTTTATAGTAACGCGCCGATAATGTGCGCGTTACGCAATCGGGATTGCCGGGATACACCATGCCATAGCCAAATCCATTGCCCCGTGCCTGATGCTTTTTCGCATAGCGATACAGATATTTCCACAGCACTGGCGTGAGCACATATTTTGCGTCGACGGTCGGCTCAAGTAGCTCCGCCAGCGTCGTACGCCGCTGAGGATAGCGGGAGACAATATCGCGCAACGTGAAGTCTGATTTCAGATTCAGATCGCGGCGAAAGCCGACGAGCACAATACGTTCGCGATGCTGAGGCAAAAAATGTTGCCCATCGATAATTTTCGGATCGTCCGGCCCGTTATCGTGTGCATCAGCCACGTCATAACCCAGCTCATCCAGCGTTTGCATAATGATGCGGAACGTTTTCCCCTGATCGTGACTCTTCAGGTTTTTGACGTTTTCGAGCACAAATATTGCCGGCCGACGCGCATCAATGATGCGCACCACGTCAAAAAAAAGTGTGCCTTGCGTATCGCAGGCGAAGCCATGAGCCCGCCCTAACGCGTTTTTCTTTGATACACCGGCCAGAGAGAATGGCTGACAAGGAAATCCCGCCAGCAGCACGTCATGCTGCGGAACATGCTGGCGGATATGTTCCGCCGCCTGCTGGTCGCTCACCCCATCATGATGACTGAGGGTGATATCGCGAATATCTTCATTAAAATGGTGCTGGTGAGGATTACAGTAGTGATTCGCTTTGTAGGTGCGCACCGCATGCTTGTTCCACTCACTGGTAAACACGCACTGCCCGCCAATCGCCTCAAAGCCGCGACGAATGCCGCCAATACCGGCAAAAAGATCGATAAAGCGAAAAGCATAATGTGGATGATGCGCAGGCGGCCTCGGCAGCAAGTCGTTCAGATGAGCCAACTCACCGTCGCTGAGGCGATGCCACGTTTCATTGGCAACCACTCGCTTGAAGATGGCCGGACTCCAGCGGTTCTCGCCAACACCATTCAGATGAGCAACCAGCGTTTTCACGTCATATATTTCAAGCAACTTAGCCAAAATCACCTGTGCGGCGGCCTCGTTATCATCTGTCATCGGGTTCATGGAACCTGCTACTGAATAATTATCCTGCATACATTTAACCGGCCGAAATGGATAGCTGACAGGTTAACATAAATTAGCGCGGTTGACGTTGCGGCTGTACTGGCGACTAACGCAGCTTAAAGGGTTGAATCGCGTCAAGATCCAGCATTTCATATTCTCCTTTTAACTCCGCACTCAGCTTCGCCATGTACGTCAGTAAGAAGTCAGCATTATGTTGCGCCAAATGCCGACCGTGTTCAGTTTGCATCGTCAGCGGCAGCGTCAACAATTTGGTCTGGAAGTGATCGAGTGCGTACTGTTTATCATCAAGGCTACGCTGTCGGGCAAACGGATCTTCCGCATCAAACAGCGCCACGCCTAACGCGCCGGACACGGCAAATACCCGTGCTAAACCAATTGCGCCCAACGCCTCAAGCCGGTCAGCATCCTGCACGATTTTGGCTTCAAGGGTTTCTGGTACGATTTTGGCGCTGAAACTGTGCGCCTCAATAGCATGGCACACGGCAGGTAATCGTTGTTGTGGAAAATCAGGGAAATCACGCATCAAAACGCGACGCGTTTCCTGGGCTGCCAGTACCGACGAACGATGACGATCGGGATGGTTCTTCGGCAAACTGACGAGATCGTGGAAGTAGCACGCCGTCAGCACCACCAGCCAGTCTACGGTCACATCCATGCTCAACTTTTGTGACGTCATCCAGACGCGACGAAAATGAAAGATGTCATGGGCAGCGTCGTGCCCGAAATGATTGTCACGTAACCAGGCTTCAAATTTCGACTGCCAGTACTGTAGTTCCATACTCTCGCTCTTCGCAGAAAGAAAACCACCTTAGCAACAATTCTCATGTCAGACTACCGTCGACGCTTTTTTATCATCAATACATATTATTCACTTAATAATTATTATCCTCACGAATATATAAATCCATTATTCAAAACAAGCAGTTCAATTATAATACCGCATTCAAAATAAATAACGAATATCAATAATATACATTTAACAAGATAGAATGATAAAAATCATAACTATATGATAAAAATACATTTATATAGATAATGCCAATTCAAATGACATGCGATTTTAATTATATAAAAGCAATGATGAAACATTTTGAAATATCTTAAATACATTTGTTACATATTATATTTAAAATTAAATGAACTTCATAGATAGTATTCAAATGTAGTCTTTCAGATAGTGTTACACATTCATTTTAATTATTATATAAAGGGAATACATAATGAAAAGAAAAGTACTGGCACTGCTTCTCCCTGCCTTATTAGCTGCAAGCGCAGCAAATGCGGCTGAAATTTATAATAAGAATGGCAATAAACTGGATCTGTACGGTAAAGTTGCTGCTCTGCGTTATTTCTCTGACGACGCAGGCAGCGACGGCGATCAGACCTATGCACGTCTGGGTTTCAAAGGCGAAACGCAAATCAACGATATTCTAACTGGCTATGGTCAGTGGGAATATAACATTCAAGCCAACGGCACCGATGGTGACAAAGGCGATTCATGGACTCGTCTGGCTTTCGCGGGCTTTGGATTTGGTGAGAACGGTACCTTTGATTACGGTCGTAACTATGGCGTCGTCTATGACGTAGAAGCCTGGACCGATATGCTGCCGGAATTTGGGGGTGATACTTATGCCCAGACCGACGTCTATATGACCGGTCGTACCAACGGTGTTGCTACCTACCGTAATAAAGGCTTCTTTGGTCAGGTTGATGGTCTGAACTTTGCCTTGCAGTACCAGGGTAACAACGAAGGTAGCAGCGCAAATCAAGAAGGTTCTGGTAATAGTAAAGGTAGAAAACTGGCGAAAGAAAATGGCGACGGTTTCGGTATGTCTACCTCCTATGACTTCGACTTCGGTTTGAGCCTGGGTGCCGCATACTCCAGCTCTGACCGTACCAATGACCAGGTTTCCCGTGGCCGTGGCGATAGTACTCATGTCAATAGCTACGCTGGCGGTGAAACAGCAGATGCCTGGACCGTTGGCGCTAAATATGATGCCTACAACGTTTACCTGGCAGCCATGTATTCTGAAACTCGCAATATGACCTATTACGGTTCAGGTGATGGACTTGCTGGCGGTATCGCTAATAAAACGCAAAACTTTGAAGCGACCGCTCAATATCAGTTTGATTTTGGTCTGCGCCCAGCAGTTTCTTTCCTGATGTCTAAAGGCGTTGATTTAGGTGGCTGGGAATACGACGGCAATGGCAATCCACGCTACACCGACAAAGATCTGGTTAAATATGTTGATGTGGGGATGACTTACTACTTCAATAAAAACATGTCCACCTATGTTGATTATAAAATCAACCTGCTGGACGAAGACGACAACTTCTATGAAAGCAATGGTATTGCGACAGATGACATCGTTGCCGTTGGTTTAGTCTATCAGTTCTAATTGATGCACAAACAGGCAAGCCCGCTTTTTATAAAGCGGGCTTTTTCTTTATACGAAGCGTATTTTTTACCACACGGGCATTACAACGATAAACTTGTGAGGATACTCAAAGAAAAAGACATCCATGAGAACTGTCGTTGAAAGCAAGGCGTGCAATTGCTTGAAATGACGCGTGAAGACTATCTCGCCCTGCTCTCTGAATACGCTGAACGCGACATTCCATACGATCCAGACCCATCGGACGTTTCAACGTGGCACCTGCCATCAAAGTTCTGCTGCTGAGTGAACGTGATGAACAACTGCACCTTGACCCTGTACTTTGGGGATACGCCCGAGGTGGTGGTATAAACCGCTGCTAATTAACGCACGGTCTGAAACAGTGGCCGACAAAGGACTGGTAGATATTTACGACAGACAACCGTTGGTAGTGCTACCGGAAGCCGCGCGCGAATGGATGAGGCAGGATCTTGGAGGGAAAGAAGCAGCGGAAATTGCAGTTGACGGTGTCGTGCCGGCTGATAAATTTATATGGCACGCCGTAACGCGTGCCGTCGGAAATGTGAAAAATCAGGGGGCAGATTAAATTAAGCCTGTTACTTAACCCGGAGCAGGTCTTCATCGCGGGTGGTATATCGGGGTGACTGCATCTCTCTTTTAATTGCCCACTGTTGCTGGGTACCCTGACCGGCGAAATAAAGCGCTCCCCTTACTTCCTTTGCATTCATATGATCCAAAATCTCCATCAGCTTCTCGCTCCCCCTTGACATGAAAGAAAAAGCCTGCCTTTGACTTGTCGGTATTTTTACTGTCAGGCATGTTGCAAAACCTCCCCTTATCAAATACATTATTTGTAACAATAGTACAACAAACATCACAAAGTGGTAGGTATAACACAATCTGAATTTCGTCATGAAAGAGAAGGTCCACAAGAAAAACTAAACTCCTTTATTAAGGCATAGACACAGATCAAAATATCGTAGCTAAGCGTAAGTTAAAGTTACAAAAATAATTCAACAAAACATAATGTTACTTAAAGGAAATTTATGATTAAATACATTATCGCCTTAAAATTCGTAATATTCGGGCGTTCACAAGAACTATTCTATTATTGGAAGAGTGAGATTATAAGGAGACCGTATTTTTCAATCATAAGATTACTACGCGAGAAGAAATTAAGACACAGAAACTTCCTTTTTTGGTGGCGCCTAGCCAATGAAATGTACAAAAATGGTGGGAAATACCAAAAAAGAGCAGCAATAAAGCTGAATAACAAGATAATTGAGAGATTTGGCTGTGAAATAGGATTGGGTGCAAATATAGGCAAAGGTTTATTGATCCCGCACCATTCAGGCATCGTTATTCACGGCTCTGTTGACATTGGGGATAATTTTATTATCAGACAAAACTGCGTAATAGGACAAATAGACAAGGATTGCAAATCTTTAAGGTTAACAATTGGTAATAATGTTGACATAGGTGCAAATACATGCATCATTGGTCTTTCTGTGAAAATTGGTGACAATGTCAAAATTGGTGCAATGTCATTTATTAAATCTAATATTCCATCTAACTGCACCTACGTCACAGAAAAAAAATCACGAATTATAGTTTCCCCCTCCTCATAGAGGGGGTATTAATATTTGTTTAAACAAACGTTCAGATGTAATGACATTTTCTAAATTATGGATGTTATTCACCAGCAACCCAGCTTTTGCTGAACTGGCTCCACGGACGCAGACTGATTACAGGTCGTATGAAAAAACCTGTCCCAGTGTTCGGGAATATGCGAGCAGATGACATTAAAATTGAGATGGTCAGGATCTATATGGATAAACGTGGCCAACGCAGTATGAACCAGGCAAACCAGGAATTCGGCGGGATATCGCGTGTTTTCTCATGGGGATATGAACGAGGGTATGTGAAAGGAAATCCGTACAAGGGAGTGCGCAAGTTCTCTTTAAAAGCCCGTGATGTGTACGTGACAGACGAAGAATATCAGGCAATTTATGAAGAAACTGCGCCAGCTCTTCGGGTTGGAATGGAAATGTCTTACTTATGTGCAGCTCGCGTATCGGATGTTCTTTCACTCAAATGGTCGCAAGTAAGCGAGGAAGGCATTTTTATTCAGCAAGGAAATACCGGGACTAAGCAAATAAAGGTCTGGACCGAACGGCTTCATAACACCATCGAACTTGCAAAGACTTTGGACGGACGGGAAACGGTCATCTGTAGCAGGAAAAAAACCAGATAGAAAACTGCCGTGTACTTTTCATGATCTCAAAGCCAAGGGAATATCGGATTACGAAGGCTCGACTAAGGACAAGCAACTATTCTCAGGTCACAAAACTGAAAGCCAGGTTGTGGTTTATGACAGAAAAGTGAAAATTTCTCCCACACTGGATCTTCCAGTATTGGGCAAATCAGAAGATGATGATGGCGAGTTTTATACCAAGTGAATATACCAACACTATACCAAGTGTGACATGAGTCGTTGAAAGGAAGTGTGCTAAGTGTTTGAATAGTGGCGGAGAGAGGGGGATTTGAACCCCCGGTAGAGTTACCCCTACTCCGGTTTTCGAGACCGGTCCATTCAGCCGCTCTGGCATCTCTCCGTTTTGGCGGTTGCCATGATGCCAGGTAATTTGGCATTTTAACAGACCCAGTTCCGTCAATTTCGTTCAAGTGACGAGTTTGCGAGCAAAACGATGATTAAGTGGCCCTGGAAAGAACAAGAAGCAACCCGGAGTGACGATTGGCCGTGGGACGACGCCCTGGCTATTCCCCTTTTGGTGAATCTCACCGAGCAAGAACAAGCCAGACTTATTGCCCTGGCCGAGCGCTTTTTACAACAAAAAAGGTTAGTCGCTCTTCAGGGGTTTGAGCTGGACCCGCTAAAAAGTGCGCGCATTGCTCTGCTATTCTGTTTACCTGTTCTGGAAATGGGGATTGAGTGGCTCGACGGGTTTCATGAAGTTCTCATCTACCCTGCCCCATTTGTCGTAGACGATGAATGGGAAGACGATATTGGGCTGGTGCATAATCAACGCGTGGTACAGTCCGGGCAGAGTTGGCAACAAGGCCCGATAATCCTCAACTGGCTGGATATTCAGGATTCCTTTGATGCCTCCGGCTTTAATCTGATCATCCATGAAGTGGCGCACAAGCTTGATATGCGTAATGGCGATCGTGCCAGCGGTATTCCGGCGATTCCCCTGCGCGATATAGCCGGTTGGGAACACGACCTGCATGCTGCAATGAACAATATTCAGGATGAGATCGATCTGGTTGGAGAAACTGCGTGCAGTATAGATGCCTACGCAGCGACTGATCCTGCTGAATGCTTTGCCGTGCTATCCGAGTATTTTTTCAGTGCTCCTGAATTATTTGCTCCGCGTTTTCCTGCCTTATGGCAGCGTTTCATCCAGTTTTATCGCCAGAACCCCATGGAGCGGTTACGCGATACCCGGGGAGACGACGATTATCGCTCACCAAACACGCATTAACACTGAATTTGAAGATTAATTAACCAATTGAAATGACGCGCTAATTTTACTGTTGACACCTCATGATGAGGTCAGTAATATGCGCCTCGTTCACACGATTCCTCTGTAGTTCAGTCGGTAGAACGGCGGACTGTTAATCCGTATGTCACTGGTTCGAGTCCAGTCAGAGGAGCCAAATTTAAGAAGCCCGCTTAAGGAAACTTAAGCGGGCTTTTTGCTTTTAACGTCTGTGTAAAAGCTGCCTCTATAAGCGCTCAGTCTGCCATAACTCCCCATTCCATGCCGCATCACATCGTTGATTAAAGTTGTGTAAATGTAAATCGTTTAAACTTTGCAATTATTGTAAGTGCTAGTGATTATCATTTATTGTACGCGAGCCAAAAGAACGAGCCCCGACTCGGTTCACTGTATGTTCCAATTACTCTGGGATAAAAACGATGAATGCTCTGACTCGCACCGGATTGCGCCGTATCACGCTTGCCTCTGCCCTCCTCTTCTCTGTCAGCCTGCCGGCTTTCGCTCAGGAAACGTTAACGCTTTACACCACCCGTGAACCGGGCCTGATCCAGCCTTTACTTGATAGCTGGACTAAAACCAGCGGTATCAAAGTAAGTACGGTCTATATCAAAGACGGTATGCTTGAGCGTGTTAAGGCTGAAGGCAAAAACTCCTCTGCCGACCTGCTGATGACCGTCGATGCCGGAAATCTCATCGATTTAGTTGAAGCCGGCGTCACCCAGCCGGTAGAGTCAGAAGCGCTGAAAGCCGCCATTCCGGCGAATCTGCGCGGCGCGGATAATCAGTGGTTTGCGCTTTCTATGCGCGCCCGCGTACTGTATGCCGAGAAGTCGCTGCCAATCGATAACTGGCATTACGAACAGCTCGCCAGCCCAGAATACAAAGGTAAAGTTTGTATTCGTTCCGGTCAGCACCCCTACAACACGGCGCTGATCGCCGCGATGATTGCCCATCATGGTGAAGCCAAAACCGAAGAATGGCTGCGCGGCGTGAAGGCTAACCTGGCGCGTAAAGCCACCGGCGGCGATCGCGATGTTGCCCGCGATATCCTCGGTGGAATTTGTGATATCGGCCTGGCAAACTCCTATTATGTCGGCCATATGAAAAACGCCAAAGAAGGCAGCGATGCTCGTCAGTGGGGCGATGCCATTAAAGTCGTTAAACCAACCTTTGAAAATGGCGGTACGCACGTCAACATCAGCGGCGCTGCCGTTGCCCGCTATGCGCCAAATAAAGCCGATGCCGTTAAGCTGATGGAATATCTGGTTTCCGCGCCTGCCCAGCAGCAGTATGCGAAAGCGAACTTTGAATATCCAGTACTGAAAGGCGTAACGCTTGACCCGGTCATTAGCGCCACAATCGGTGAAATCGACGTCGATAAAACGCCGCTCACCGAGATCGTGAAGTATCGTAAACAAGCTAGTTTGCTGGTAGATAAAGTTGGATTCGATCAATAAACCGCTGCAGTTTCCGACGTTACGCGGCCTGGTTTCCGGGCCGCAGTCATTATTAACGCCGTTGCATCTTGGCGCATTGTGCGTCGCGTTTGGCGTCCTGACCCCCATCGTTGCGCTGATCTGGCAGGCCACCCAGGCTGATTTATCCCACTGGGATAATCTTATGACATATGTACTGCCTTCAGCGCTCAAAAACACCGTGCTGTTGCTAGCGGGTGTCGCGATAATGGTTGGCGTCATTGGCGTAGGCAGCGCATGGGCGGTAACGGCATGGGATTTCCCTGGGCGAAAAATTCTCAGTTGGGCGCTGCTGTTGCCGCTGGCAATGCCGACCTACATCGTTGCCTTTGCATGGCTCGATCTGCTGCATCCGATTGGCCCGTTGCAAACCTTTATCCGTTTTATACTGGGCTTTGACAGCCCGCGACAGTTCCGTCTGCCCGATTTACGTTCCCTTTCCGGCGCAATAATCTTGCTCGGATTAGTACTTTATCCTTACGTGTACCTGACAACCCGCGCCATGTTTATCAGCCAGCCGGCCCATCTGTTGGAAGCTGCCCGTACGCTGGGTTGCAGCACAACCGGGACCTTTTTTCGTGTTGCACTCCCCATGGCACGCCCGGCACTGGCCGTCGGGATCAGTCTGGCGCTGCTGGAGACGCTTAACGATATTGGCGCGTCGGAATTTCTCGGGGTACAAACGTTAACCGTTACCGTATACACCACGTGGATCTCTCGCTCTGATTTATCTGCCGCAGCGCAAATCTCCTGCATGATGCTGATGTTTATATTCTTTATTCTGACGCTGGAATTTTATGGCCGCAGAAAACAGGGATTCAGCAGCCGTAGCCTGCGGGAAATTCAACCCACCCGCGTGCAAGGCTGGCGTGGCTGGCTACTCGGTGTCGTTATTTCGCTGCCAGTTGTGCTGGGCTTTCTGGCCCCGGTGCTGTTTTTAATCTGGGAAAGCGCCAAACGTATAGGTGACGAGAGCCCTATATCCTCCTCGTTACTGGCTGCATTACAAAATACGTTATCACTGGCCGCGGGAACCACGTTGGTGGTGGTTTGCGTCAGTATGTTGGTGGCCTGGAGCGCGCGGCATAGCGCCGCAGACAACGCGATGCCAGGATTTCGCCGTGGTGTAATGCGTCTGGCTTCTTTAGGCTACGCGGTTCCCGGTACAATTCTGGCGATTGGTTTTTTAACCCCCGCCATGGCAGTCGACCGCTGGCTGGCAGATTTACTGGATGTTCGCGGCCTGCCGCTGATGTCTGCCGGGATCCTGCTGGTAATTTGTTGTGCCATGCGTTTCCAGGCGATTGCTATCGGCGCACTGGATTCCGGCCTGGGCCGCATTCCGCCTTCGCTGGAGCAGGCTTCTCGTCTGTTGGGTGAGAATGGTGCCGGCACATTTGCACGGGTTCATTTCCCATTGCTGCGCCCGGCGTTAGTGAGTAGCGCCCTGCTGGTTTTTGCCGATGCCATGAAAGAACTGCCAACAACGTTGCTGTTGCGCCCGGTAAACTTCGAAACGCTGGCTACGTTGCTGTATGCAGAAGCCGCCCGTGGAACCTATGAAGAAGGTGCTATCGCCGCGCTAATGATTGTTTTAGCTGGCACGCTACCGGTTATTTTGTTGGTGCGTCACCAGATGACTCGCCGTGGTTAAGAGAGTAACAATGTCAGAAATTGCATTACGACTCCAGGATGTGCATGTTGCCTACGGCAACAGTCAGCAATCGGTGCTGAGCGGGTTTTCAATGTCGGTACGTAAAGGAGAGATCGCCTGTCTACTGGGCGCTTCAGGTTGCGGAAAAACCACAGTGTTACGTGCAGTTGCCGGATTTGAACGGCTGCGAAGCGGAGAGATCTATGTGTCGCAGCGCCGCGTTGCCGGTTCCGGTGTTCATCTGCCGCCGGAAAAACGGCATGTCGGCATGGTCTTTCAGGAATATGCGTTATTCCCTCACCTGACGGCGCAACAAAATGTGGCCTTTGGGTTACGACGTATGCCGCGTGAGCAGCAGCAGGTCCGGGTGGCGGAACTGTTAAAAATGGTGGAGTTGCACAGTCATGCCAGCCGTTATCCGCATGAACTGTCCGGCGGTCAACAGCAGCGTATCGCTCTTGCGCGCGCGCTGGCGCCGCATCCGGAAATCCTGCTGCTCGATGAGCCTTTCTCCAGCCTTGATAAGCGCACGCGTGAGCGTCTTGGCAACGAGGTGCGGGATATTTTGCGTGCCGCCGGGCAAACGGCACTGCTGGTTACACACAGCGAACACGAGGCGCAGCTAATGGCAGACCATATTGGCGTGGTAAAAATGGGCCAGTATCAAATTAAAAAAGCGCCCCACTCAGGCTAAGGGTCACAGGGTCGCCTTGAAAATTAGTAATGGGTCTGAGTCAGACTGATATTCACCGGCATGCCGGAGCGTCTTTCCAGTGCCTGATTTCCGCGACTCATATCCACGTCATTCCCGCTGATGAAGGTACGCAGCGCGGGGGTGACTGGCAAGGGAACTTTTCTGTCAGACTCGTATTCCGACCGGTTTCGTGACAGTGGTTCATGCACTTCCACCCAGCGACTACCGTCCGGCTCTACGCTGTATTTCACCGGTCGGTCTATCAGTTGCACACGCGTCCCTACCGGTACGGTATCAAACAGATATTTAATGTCGTCATTACGCAAACGGATACACCCCTGACTTACCCGCAGACCAATACCGAAATTCGCATTTGTGCCATGAATGGCATAAAGCCTGCCGATATAAATCGCATACAGTCCCATCGGGTTATCTGGCCCGGCAGGAACAAACGCCGGCAGGCTTTCCCCACGTGCTGCGTATTCGCGCCGGGTATTCGGCGTAGGCGTCCAGCTTGGTGCTTCCTGCTTACGTTCTACCGCCGTCACCCAGTTACGCGGCGTTTCTCTGCCCGCCTGGCCAATGCCAATGGGTAAAACCTCAACCGTATTGCTGCCAGCGGGATAATAGTAAAGGCGCATTTCTGCGACGTTGATTACGATCCCCTCGCGTACAGTATCCGGTAATATCAGTTGCTGTGGCACAACCAGCGTAGAGCCAGACTTAGGCAGAAAAACATCCACGCCGGGATTGGCCTCCAGCATATTGCTCAACCCCTGTCCGTACTGCGCGGCAAAAGCTTCCAACGGCTGAGTGTTTCCTGAAGGTACCGTAATGGTCAAAGGGCTCCCCACCAGGCGACTGCCTTCAGGCGGGAGCGGATAACTCACCGCCTGCGCGCTCTGACTCACGAGCAGCATAATGAGTGAACAAAGCAGTTTTACACGACGCATCTTTTTCCTTTCCTTCGCCGCAGCAGATATCCGTTAATTATAGCTTTTATTATCTGTTTTAGTGGGTTACGCCTAAAATCCGCATAAAAAAACCCGCCATAAGGCGGGGTCAGGAACTCACGTAACTATGCTTCCTTACCATCCGGAAGCACAATGTTACTGGCGGCAAGCTGCCCCATGTTGTTGTACATTGCACAGGCGGCTTCAACAATCGGCATCGCCAGCGCGGCCCCGCTGCCTTCGCCCAAACGCATCCCCATATTGAGATACGGCTCCAGTTCAAGATGCGCCAGCGCGGTGCGAGCCCCCTTCTCGGCGGAGAAATGTGACGGGATCAGGTAAGGTTTAATCTGCGGCGCAATCTGGCAGGCTGCCAGCGCAGCGGAATAAGAGAGAAAACCGTCCAGCACGACCGGCAGGCCGCAGGAGGCCGCCCCCAACATCACCCCCGCCATGCCGACCAGATCAAACCCGCCTACCTTAGCCAGCACATCGATACCGTCATTACGATCCGGTTGATTGACGGCAATTGCTCGCCGCACAACATCGACTTTATTGCCTACTCTTGAAAGCGGCAGGTTAGCGCCGATGCCTACTACATCCTCGGCATCGCTGCCGGTCAGCACGCTGACGATTGCCGCCGCTGGCGTCGTATTTGCCATACCAAGTTCACCGACGCCAAACAGCGTTACGCCATCTTTGGCCAGCTCATGGGTATAGCGAATAACCTCCAGCAGCAGCTCCTCGGCCTGCGAACGACTCATCGCCGGGCCTTGTGCAATATTGCCGCAGCCGCGCGCCACGCGCATATTCACCACGCCAGGGATAAGCTCAGCATCGATGCCGACATCAATCACATGTACCTTTGCCCCCGCCTGAGCGGCCAGCACACAAACGCCTGTCGTCCCACGCGTCATATTAGCAGCCTGAATAGCCGTGACGATTTTAGGCGAAACGGCAACCCCTTCATCCCATACACCGTGATCGGCGCACATCACCAGCATCGCTTTGCCATTCACATGTGGTACGCCCTTCAGACCCGGCATTCCGGCCAGTTGCACGGCGAGCGACTCGAGCCGACCAAGACTTCCCGGCGGTTTAAGCAAGCCATCGACATGCTGCTGTGCACGCAGCATCGCAGCACTATCAGGTGAAGGGATTGCGTGGAGTAAAGAGGTTAAAGTCTGCATAAGGGTTCCAGTATGTTGGCTGACTCAGAGCAGAGCCAGCAGGAAAATCAACTCGCCAAGTTCAATGGCTGCGCCCAGCGTATCGCCGGTCTGCCCACCCAACGTGCGTTTTAATAACTGCCCAAGAATAAAAATCGCCACCATCGTAACAACCAGCGCCGCCACGCCGCGCATGCCCGGAAGAAGCACGGCAGCCAGGATCGCTGCAAATCCCAACGTGACGCAGGTTTGACGCCCGGTGACTTTACCGATAAAGACGTTGCCCAGCCCTTCTTCGCGGGCGTAGCGATGTCGATACATCAGCAAAACAGCGGTACCCCGCCCGGCGACACAAGCGGCTGCAAGCGCCGCCAGCATCGGCGTGCCCCGCAAAGCCAGTTCGCTCACCACCAGCACTTTTGCCAGCAACACGAAAATTAACGCCAGTCCACCGTGAGTCCCCAGCCGGCTGTCACGCATGATTTCCAGCATCCGCTCGCGTCGACGGGCCGAAAAAATACCGTCACAGGTATCCGCCAGACCGTCGAGATGAAATCCCCCGGTCAATAACGCCAGCGTGAGGACTGCAAACAGGGCCGCCAACGGCACCCCACACCAGGGCTGCAGCGCCATAAAGACCAGCCCCGTCAGCCCTCCCAGCACCACGCCAATTAGCGGGAACATCACAATGCCACGTGAATAGTGCTCGAAATCCAGTCCTTGCGACCAGCGAGCAGGAACGGGCAAGCGACTAATAAAAGAGAGCATTGCCCAGAACAACTTACTCATTTAATTTTGACTCCAATTCCTGATACCACCAGCCAGACCTCATCAGCCGCCGCCGCCAGTCGCTGGTTCACACGTCCTGCAATATCGCGAAAATGCCGTGCCAGACGGTTCTCCGGAACAATCCCCATTCCGACTTCGTTAGTGACCAGCACAACCCTGGCCGGACAGCGCTGACAGGCCGCAATCAGCGAACGAATTTCATCCTCAATAGATTGCTCCATCGCCGCGTAATCCCAGCTATCCGGGTCGCTATCACCGCCCAGCGCAAACAGCAGGTTGGTCACCATCGTGGTGATGCACTCCAGCAGAATAGCTTCTTGTGGATCGTTTGCTGCCGTAATCAGTTCATCGAGATGTTGCCAGCGTTCGGCTGTCCGCCAGTGCGCAGGACGTCCGTCACGATGATGCTGAATTCGCGCAGCCATCTCCTCATCAAAAATCTGCGAAGTCGCGATATACAAAACGTTTGGAGAGTCTGCGATCAGCGCTTCCGCATGCCGACTCTTGCCGCTTCGCGCGCCGCCAGTCACCAGAATCATCATACTGGCTCCCGGTGTTGCTGCATGATGGTATAAATTTTCTCAATATCGATGTGTTGCCGCATCGCATCCGCCAGCAGATCAAACTGCTGCGATTTATATTGCGCGTAATGGAAGGTGGAATCCAGCGGCGCTAACCCTTTACGTTCTCGCAGGCCATTAACCAGCGCACGGGTAAATTCATCGCTGTCGAACAGACCGTGAAGATAGGTGCCGAACGCCAGGCCATCGGCAGTGACCGCGCCATCAGCCACGTTACCGCCGTCTTTACGCAGCGTCATCACCGACCGGCATTCCTCGGTTAATGCCGTTTCGCCCATATGGATTTCATAACCGCGAACGGATAATCCCGCGGTACCCGCCAGCCAGTCCGGCAGCGAGGAGGACATTTGTCCCTCAACCAGGGTCGTGGTTTTATGCTGGGCAAAATGCGTTACGGTATCGAGCAAGCCCAGACCCGGCAACGTACCGAGTCCTGACTCAACTTCATCAATGATGGTTTCGCCGAGCATTTGATAGCCACCGCAAATCCCCACTACGGGTACGTTATTACGATGTAATTGCACCACGCCATGCGCCATCCCGCTTTCACGCAGCCACACCAGATCGCCCAGGGTGTTTTTGCTGCCGGGCAGAATCACCAGATCGGCCCCCGCCAACTCTTCAGGCTGGCGAACATAGCGCACGCGCACATCCGGCTGTGCGGCAAGCGCATTGAAATCAGTAAAGTTAGAAATGTGTGGTATCTGAACAACGGCGATATCGATGTCGCGTTTGTCTGTGCGCAAATATTTGCCCTTTTGCAGCGCAACGCCATCTTCATCTTCCAGATCAACGTCCAGCCATGGCATGACGCCCAGGACCGGAACGCCGGTCAGCGCTTCAATTTGCTCAATCCCGGAATACAGCAACGCCACATCACCGCGAAACTTATTGATGATCACCCCTTTTACCCTGGCGCGTTCATGGTCGTGCAGTAGCGCCAGCGTGCCGTAAATGGAGGCAAACACCCCGCCGCGGTCGATATCCGCCACCAGAACGACAGGGCACTGCGCCATTTCAGCCATACCCATATTGACGATATCGCGATCGCGCAGGTTAATCTCAGCCGGGCTTCCCGCCCCTTCCAGTACCAGCACATCGAACTCCTGCGCCAGACTGTTATAAACAGACAGGATTTGATCCCGTAGTTTCGGTTTGTACTCGTGGTAGCTCACCGCATCCATATCGGTTGCCACTTTGCCCATCAGCACAACCTGCGCTTTACGATCGCTGGTCGGCTTAAGCAGCACCGGATTCATACGCACATCTGGCGTAATACCGGCGGCCTCAGCCTGAAAAATTTGCGCGCGGCCCATCTCTTTGCCCTCTGGCGTAATGCCAGAGTTCAGCGCCATGTTCTGCGATTTGAACGGTGCGGTACGCAGTCCATCCTGATAAAAAATTCGACACAGACCGGCGACCAACACGCTTTTACCTACATCAGATGCCGTTCCCTGCAACATTATTGCCTGCGTCATGACGCCTCCTTCAGTGCGTTCTCTCGCATACAGCTAAAAAATTCAGCCTCTGTTTTACACAGCGGGAAGCCCAGCTCGGTATGCAGCTTCACCAGCCAGGGCTGAGTTAATCCCGCTTGTTCAATAAGATCCGTCCGGGCAAACACATCACCCGGCGAGCCGTGCGTTAGCACTTCACCCCGGCGTAAAACGTACACTGCATCGCTGACTTCATAGATAAGATCGATATCATGGCTGGAGATAACCACGTGGTTTCCTTGCGCTACGATGCGTTTGATTATCTCAATCATCTGCGTGCGACCTGATGGGTCAAGGCCCGCAGTAGGCTCATCCAGTAGCAAATACTGCGCCTGCAACACCAACGCCCCGGCAATCGCCACACGTTTTTTTTGCCCGTGGCTTAAACACTGAATAGGCTGATGGCGAAAATGCTGGGCATCGACCAGCGTGAGCGCATCATCCACCCGGCGGGAGATTTCAGTCTCATCCACCCCAAGGTTGCGCAGGCTGAAGGCAATATCGCTGTCGATATCGGTATAAAAAATTTGCTGATCGGGATCCTGAAATACGGTTGCCACCTGCTGACGCAGCGCCAGCAGGCCGCGCTTGCTGTAATCCAGCGGTTTGCCTTGCCACATCACCGCGCCTTCCTGCGGGCGCAGTAAACCACTCAGGTTCATAAACAGCGTGGATTTCCCGCAGCCATTAGCACCTACCAGCCCGGTGACGGCATGCGTTGAAAAGTCCAGCGTTAGCCCTTTGAGGATTGGGTCATCCTGATAGCGAAACCAAAGCGCTGAAGTGGCAAGCATACTTTTCCTTACAGGTGAAAATCACCCTGATACAGTTTGATATCCAGTGTGGTGGTCATTTGCTGGTAGCGGATCAACACGCGGGTAAACAGCAATCCCACCAGCATCGCCAGCGAGCGATAGCCCAACGGCAAGCTACGATAACCAAAACGTAGCGTTTGTGCGCGATGAATAGCCAGCGCCTCGTCTAACAGGATAAAAATAAAGCGCCAGGTTAGCAGGATCTGCTCAGTGAGCAGGCGAGGAACGTGCGCGCGTTTGAGTAAGATAATTAATTGCGGAAACGGCAGATTCAGGACCAGCCAGAACGTCGCCGCCAGCGCAGCCAGGCTGCGCCAGAAGGTTTCATTGGCGGTGACAAGCCCTGGATCGCTAACGCCTAACCAATAGCTTCCAACGGGGATGCTGGCCAGCAGCGTCTGCGGATCGCGGCTAAAACTAAACAGAATGGTCACGACGCCGACCGTCAGAAAACCAAACGGTAATGCCATCCAGCGACACCAGCGCCAGAAGGAAATGCGCAGCAGCCAGCAGCTCAGCGCGGCAATCAGTAACAGCTCAATACCCTGCCCCAACGGGGGCAGAGTAAACGCCAGAATCATCATCATCAGCCAGAGCAGAAATTTCCGCACGGGTGAGACATGAAACCAGCGGCTTTGATAGCTAAGCCTGTCAAGCCCGGTCATCACGGCGTTGCCTGCCCTTGGTGTAACCCAGAATGTAGAAAATCACGGCTGCGCCCAGCGATCCCTGGAGCGTAAACAGCAGGCTTTCAATCTCACCGCTTGCCGGTTCATACAACGGCTGGAACCACGGCTCATAATGTGGGGCAATTGCCTGAATCTGACTCTCCGCCTCACCGTCTGAGCCGCCGTACTCTCCACCATGGTTGATAAAGAACGGCAGGATCACCAGCGCCACTACCATCCCTAACAAAATCAGCGTCTTTTTCATCGTTAATGTCCTTGAGCGGTAATCAACTGCCGTTTGGTTAACTGGTCATAAATCATTACGGTGAGCAGACCTTCCGCTATCGCAATTGGGATCTGCGTCAGGCAGAAAATCCCCATGAACTTGATGATTGAACCCGTAGCACCAGCGGATGGGTCCGGGAACGCCACGCCCAGTTGCACCGAGGTCACGAAATAGGTGACGAGATCCGCCAGCATCGCGCACAGGAAGACGCAAACATCACGACGCAACCCCGCACGGCAGGCCATTTTCCATACCATGTAACCCACTACCGGGCCAATCACCGCCATCGACATGCCGTTAGCGCCAAGCGTTGTCAAACCACCGTGCGCCAGCAACAGCGCCTGGAACAGCAGGACGATTGCCCCGAGGATTGCCACCACGCCCGGTCCAAACAGGATAACCGCCAGGCCTACCCCGGTAGGGTGCGAACAACTTCCGGTAACAGAAGGAATTTTCAGCGCCGACAGCACAAAAATAAACGCGCCGCACAAAGCCAGTAACACTTTTTGGTGACTATCTTCCTGCACGATTTGGCGCAGCCGCACCAGCCCGTACCACAGGCACGGCAAAAACAGCAGCCACCAGGCCAGCGCCCACATCGGCGGCAAGAAACCTTCCATTATGTGCATGGCGAACGCTTGTTCAGGAACAACCATCAGTAATAGCGCCGCAGCCAACCCGCTGAAAGACAGCTGTTTTAGCTGTTGTTCAAGCTTCATTGTGCATACTCCCACTGTTTATTGACCAGAATGGTCGAGAAATAAGGCAGCGGCTGATCGTCGCTCACCTCATCGAGATGACGCCAGCACTGTTCACCCGGCAGCGTGGCTTCAGACATCATCAATGCACAGCCCAACAAACCCTCTTGTTGCAGCAGCGCTTTGATGCGCGCAAAACGACCGTATACCTTCATCAGCACCAGACTGTCATGCTGCTTTAACGCCTGCTGGATTTCCGCTTCCGGCGCGGTACAGGAGACCACGGCCAGTGACTGTTGCTCCATGGCGAGCGGCGTTTTTGAACGCGCGGCAATCGCAGCGAAAGAGGTCACGCCCGGGACGATTTCTAACCAGTCAGGACAGCCAATACGCTGGAGTAAAAAAACCCAGGTGCTGAACAGCATGGCGTCGCCGAGTGTAATAAAGCCCACCTGCTTACCCGCTTCGACTTCCTGAACTAGCGCGGCCGCAACGTCATCCCATACCGCCTCTTTTTCGGCGCTGTCAGCACTCATAGGAAAATGGCAGCAGCGAACTTCGGTCTGCTCGCCGATATATTCACGTACGATCGACAGCGCCAGACTGTCGCCACCTTTGCGCCCGGCGGGCGCATAGAGAATATCCAGCGTACCCAGCGTGCGTGCGGCCCGCACGGTGATAAGATCGGAAGCGCCTGGTCCGGTGCTTAATGCGTACAGTTTTCCGCTCATGCTGCTTCCTCCAGCGCCACATTAAGCGCCTGTTGTAAATGCGCCACGAACATAGCGCGAACCGCCGGATTCTCACCCAGACCACTGAGCCACGGCGTAGCCGGTATCCCGGCCGCATTGAACAATGTTTTCCAGGAATCCTCTTCGTCAGAGGCCATATCATTGATGGCATGATCGCCAGCAACTAACATCAGCGGCATCAGATGCACCGCCGTCACCCCTTCCTGAGACAAACTTTCAATCAGCACATCGACTTCCGGGTAGCTTTCCACCGCCCCAACCCGCGCCGGGTAGCGCTGTGCCGTCATCATATGGTCGAGGCAGGCATAGGCGGCAAAGGCATGATGGCTGGCACCGTGTCCCATAAACACCACTTTTTCATTTTCGCCAAGCACCGGCATTTGCTGTTGCAGCGCCAGCATCAGCTGGGCGTAATCGTCATGGCTGCTCAGCAGCGGAACACCCAGCGTCAGGCGAGAAAAAAGCGGGCGCATGCTTTGCACTTCGCGGACAATTTTTTCGTATTCATCACCGTTGATAATGTGCAACGACTGAATAGCCACGTCCTGATACCCCTGATCCGCCAGCTTTTGCAGTGCCTGCAGCGGCGTGTCGATCTCAATGCCGTCGCGCTGCTTGAGCTTGCGGATAATCATCCCGGAGGTAAACGCCCGGAACAGGTCGCGGTCAGGGCAACTGGCTGCGAGATCGCTCTCGCAAGCCACAATATTTTTCTCACAGGTGTCGTGATAGCTGGTGCCAAAGCTGACCACCAGAAGCGCCTTTTTCATCTCTAACTCCTTAAGCAGCGGCCAGCCAGCGCGTTAAACGCGCCCCAAAGGCGGCCTGACTTTCCAGTAACTCTTCTCCCGTCACCAACGGTGCCGGACGTGTAATCACGATGCAGGGGATACCAGCATCCAGACAGGGTTGAACTTTTTCCTGATAACCACCTTCCGCACCGGATGCCTTAGTGATCACCACATCAGCCTGACACTGGCGGTAAAACGCAGCGTTGAACTCGGCGCTAAACGGCCCGCACAATGCAAAAATCTCACCGACGCCAAATCCCAGGTCCGCGCATTGCTGAATAACCTCGGGTACAGGCAGGACGCGCGCCAACAGCGTTTTTTCAGGCAACCCTTCGCGCCAGATAGCCAGATCTTTACTGCCGGTCGTCAGCAGCACGCGGTCACCGAAACGGCGCGCAACCTCGCAGGCTTGCTGAATACTCTGTACGGTATAAAGCTGCGGGTGGGTTAAACCGCTTAACTGCTCAGGACGTTGATAGCGGCTCAGCAGTACCCCCGCCGCTTCGCAGGCGTTCATGATGTTGCGGCTCACCACCTCGGCATACGGATGCGAGGCGTCTATCACCCAGCGCGTCCGATTTTCCTGTAGCCAGGCAATCATTTGTTCGCGCTCCAGACGCCCGCAGCGCACCTGACCTTTGATATCTCCCGCCAGCTGCTTCCCCGTTGGAGTCGCAACTGACAGGGTGTAGGCCACATTGGCTGCGTCCAGTTGTTGGCACAGCATGCGCGCATCGCTGGTACCGCCCATGACCAACACATCACCGTAATTCACAGCACATAACCTCGTGGCGTGATCATCAGGCCGTCCTGAACATAGGTTGTTTTGTTGCCAACGATCACAAGGCTGGTCATATCAACCGGTTCAAAGTCCATTTCACCCAGGGTGGTCAACCATTTTTCCTGTTTTTTACGTCCGGCTGACTTCACAATACCCACCGGCGTTTGCGCGCTCTTGCTGGCAGAAAGCAGCTCAAATGCGCGCGCCAGATGTCCTTCGCGACCCCGACTGCGCGGGTTGTAGAAACAGATTACAAAGTCTGCTTCGCCGGCAGCCACTATACGTTTTTCGATAACTGGCCACGGTGTTAACAGATCGCTTAAGCTGATGTGGCAGAAGTCGTGCATCAACGGCGCGCCCAGCAAAGAGGCGGCGGCAATGCTGGCCGTCATTCCTGGGATCAGCCTGACCTCAACGTCCAGCTTTTGCTTGCTGACCAGCTCAAGCACCAGCCCGGCCATACCGTAAATCCCTGCATCACCGCTGCTGATCAGCGCCACATTGTGACCTGCCTGCGCCAGTTCGATCGCCGCCTGGCAGCGTTCAATCTCTTTGCACATCCCGGTTTTGATCACCTGCTTGTCGCCAGTGAACGCTTTTACCAGGTGGGTGTAGGTTTTATAGCCAACGATGATTTCCGCTGCCTGCAATGCTTCAACGGCTTCCATGGTCATCATTGCCTGCGAGCCAGGGCCAATTCCAATTACGCTTAACATCAGTGTGAAACTCCCAAAGTGATAGTGACGCCCTGTTCTCGCAGGGTCTCGCCTAACAGTTTTCCGTGGCTCAGCAGCCAGGCTGCAGGACCGGAAACGCTTCCTGTACCCACCGTTTTGCGAACAAACGATGAGGCCGGAAAACGGTGTTCATGCTCACGCAGCGCGTCAGCAGTAAAGGTTTCGAAAGGAACGCGACAGCACGAAGCCAGTTGGATAAGTCCCTGTTCATCTTTTTTCAGCGTGATACTGCCAATCGCTTTAAGCGCCAGCGGATCGAGCTGCTGGGCTTCGAGTTGCCTGGCAAGCAGCGCGGCCAGCAACGGGAACGGCGTGTCACGACGACAACCAATTCCGGCCACAACACGCTGCGGCACCAGCTTCCAGTGCGGAACAGGCAGATCGGGTAAGTTGGTGCGTAAGGTGATACACACCAGCGCATCCAGTTCAGGAAGCTGATTGAGATCGGTTACCGTGATAAATCCGCGCCGGTCGCAATGACTGACATCCTGCGTCAGTTCATCATCCCACCACAGCCCAACCCGCTTATTACTGACCAGCATCTGATTAACGATCTTCACCGCCGAACGGAAATCACTCATCCGGGCATTCAGTTGAAATGCCAGCGTATCCAGTGCCGCCATATCGTTGACATCCGTCGCCGTGGTGATCACCGGATCGGCGCCCAACATGCCCGCCAGATACCGCGCCAGCGCATTGGCACCACCCGCGTGACCGGAGAGCAGGCTGATGACATGCTGGGCGCGTTCATCAATGACCACCACCGCCGGATCGCAAAATTTGTCGTTGACCAGCGGGGCCAGCACGCGCACCGCAATGCCGGTCGCACCGATAAAAATCAGCGCCGAGTAATTCGCAAACGCTTCGCGGGCGGTATTCGCAAAGCCGTTTTCGAAAGGAATAAATCCCTCCTCCAGCAGCTTTTCACTGGTAAAACAGGTGACCGGCAGCATGGCCGCCAGACGTTTTGCCAGCGTAACACCTCCCGGGGTCAGGCAAAAAAGCGCAATTGACTCAGGCTTTACGGTATTCATGGCTAAAGTCCGCCGCATAGAGTTTGGAGTAGTGATACTCCGAGCCCAGGAAATTACCGACCAGAATAAGGGCCGTTTTACGGATGCCCGCATCACGAACCTTGTCGCCAATATCCGCCAGGGTACCGCGCACAGTCTGGCTTTCCGGCCAGGTTGCCTTGTAGATCACCGCCACGGGCGTGGTCGCCGGATAACCGCCTTCAATCAAACGCTCGGCCACACGATGAATACGCTGAACGGACAGATAAATCGCCATAGATGTCTGGTGACTGGCAAATGACTCCAGCTGTTCGCGCTCCGGCACCGGCGTGCGTCCTTCCAGGCGGGTAATGATCAGGCTCTGTGAGACCTCAGGCACGGTATACTCAACGCCCAGCTCCGCCGCCGCACCAAGGAATGCGCTGACGCCGGGCACCACCTGCCAGTCAATCCCACGTTTGGTCAGTTCCTCGCCCTGCTCGCGCACGGAACCGTACAGCGAAACATCGCCGGTTTGCAGACGCACCACGGTCTTACCCGCTTTCACTCCGGCTTCCATCAGATCAAGGATCTGCTCCAGATGCAGTTCAGCGCTGTCGTGGCATTCAGCACCAGCAGGGCAATATTCCAGCAATTCCGTGTTAATCAGCGAGCCGGCGTAGATAACAACCTGCGCCTGCTGTAGCAACCGGTAACCTTTGAGGGTAATCAGCTCGCGATCGCCAGGACCTGCGCCAACAAACCACACGCTACGGGGATCAAAAATCTCAGACATGGTTTCCTTCCTTCTGACAGGCGATAACAAATACGGGGTTATTCGGTTTGAAATAGTGACCACTGCCAAGCGTGGTAAGCGAGGAAACCTGTAGCTGCAGGCAATCCACTCCCGGTACGCCAAGATGGTCCAGATGTGCCAGCGCGGTGTTGAGGTTTTCCTGGAGGATGAATGTCATCACCAGCCGCCCTGCGGGATGCAATTGACGCATTGACCAGTCAATCAGTTCAGTCAAATGGCCGCCGCTGCCGCCCATGAAAATGGCATCGGCTTTTTCAGCGATGGTCATCGGCGCAACACCGGGAAAAATGTCGATGTTTGCACAGGCAAAATGCTGGCGGTTTTCATCCAACAACCTGAGCGCCGCCGGGTTACGCTCGATTGCCGTCACGCGCAATCCAGGGTATTGCAGCGCGGCTTCTATCGACACGCTGCCGGTTCCCGCGCCAATATCAATCAGGTGACTGGCGCGGTGTAATTCAAGTTTTGAGAGGGCAAGTGCACGTACCGCTTCTTTGGTCATCGGCACTTTCTCTCCACGTAAAAACAGCTCATCTTTCATCAAGGATCACCACTGCATTCATGTCATAGTCGGCGTTAACTTCGTTCACAGGCAGGAAATGGATCCGTTCGTTTTCCATTGCCAGGTTTTCGCCAATCACCATCCAGCGATGTCCCTTGCCTCGTGCAATGAGCTGCTGCGCAATTTCACGCGGGCCGCACTGCGCATCTGTCACCATAGCCACCTTGTTATGTCGCGCCAGTTCATCGAAACAGACGCTGCGACCATGGCTACTGGTCAGCCACATATCGTTCATATCAATACCGGACTGCGCACACAGGTACTGCACCGCGCTAATACCGGGAATAATGCGCACATTTTCAATACCGAAATGCGCCACCATGCGCGTCCCGATGCCGTAAAACAGCGGATCGCCAGATGCCAGCACCACAACGCGTTTCTCCTGGTGCGCGCAAATCCAGTTCAAAAGTTCGAGAATATTGGCGCCGAGAACAAACTGTTCACCGGTAAAATCCGGGAATTGCTGCAAATGTCGCTTTCCACCGACCAGAACATCAGCCGTTGCGACCGCTTCGCGCGCAGCAGGCGTCATCAAATGCAAACCGGCTGGCCCCATCCCTACAACGGTTAACATTGCATCTCCTCAGCAATCTCTGCGACCGGGCGATTACTTCCAAGCACCTGATTATCAAAAGAGAACATGATGGCGTCACAGGTCGGGGGATTTTTGGTAAAGCGCAACGTTTGCAGAACGCGCATACAGATGCGCTTAGCCAGATGGTTGTAAATGTGCTGAAAACCGTATGCTTCTATGTGTTCCATCGCCGCCTCGGTGGTATCGCAGTCGCTGACCAGCGTGAGCAGTTCCAGCGGCGCCCCCAGTAACGCGAGGTGGGCCACCAGCGTTTCCATGCGAGCATCGGCAATATGGCTGTGGGTATGAAAGATCCCCGCCGCAATTTTGACGAGCTTACCAGGGTGTCCCACCAGCACAATTTGTCGGAACCCCAGACGGACGGCTTCTTCAATCATGTAGCCGACAAAATTGCTCATAGTGACCACAACCTGGGTGTCGATCCCCATCTGCTCACGCACAAAACGTTCGCCGTGGTTTCCTGGCACCAGTACGACACGCTCCAGCCCCGCCGCTCGCTTAATTTCCAGCTCCAGCGACAGTGAACGTTTCCAGCTTTCTTCTGACATCGGCGTGACGATCCCAGTCGTACCAATGATCGAAATGCCGCCCAGAATGCCAAGGCGGGAGTTGTAGGTTTTTTGCGCCCGCTCTTCGCCTTCCGGCGCGAAAATTTCAATTTGCGCCCCACGATTCGGACCAATCGCCTCACGAACCGCAGACTCAATGGTCTGGCGAGGTGTGCGATTAATCGCCGAACTGCCCACCGGCAGGCCGATCCCTTTGCGGGTTACCGTGCCAACGCCTTCCCCGCCCTGAAGGGTTATCTCTTTGCTATCGTTTAACGTCACGCGGGCAAAAATCAGCATGCCGTGGGTGGCATCCACATCATCGCCACCGTCTTTGCGGATGGCGGCTATCGCCTGCTGTCCTTCGATATGTGGTGACTCTACGTTCAGACACAGCGTCACACCTGATGGCGTCACGATAGAAACCTGATGGATCAGGTGCTGACGCAATACCATCAGCGCCGCCACTTTTGCCGCCGCCGTCGCGCACGATCCCGTGGTATATCCTTTACGCAGCGCTTTACCGTTGTGCCACACCGGCGTATCGAAGGACTCGCTCATCGCGCCCCCTGCATGTGATAAAGCATGGCGTTGACGATCGCGGCGGCGACGTTACTTCCCCCTTTACGACCTAACGCAGCAATGGCGGGCAGATGGCTTTGGGTCAGTGCATCTTTCGACTCTTCGGCACCGACGAACCCAACCGGTACGCCAACGACACCACTGACGGCCACATCATGCTCAAGCAGGCGGAACAGCGCTGTCGGCGCGTTGCCAAACACAAACAGCTTTTCACCCTCTTCCTTCACCGCAATGTCAACGGCCGCCATTGACCGGGTAATGCCCTGCTCTTTTGCCGTCCGCACGACCCGCGGGTCGCTGATGTAGCAGCGGCATTCGCCACCGAATTTTGCCAGCAGCGTTTTATTAATCCCGGAAAGGGCCATAGTGGTGTCGGTATAAATCACGCTCGAACGGCTAAGCGCCGCACAGAACTGCTCCAGCACATCACTGGAAAACCACAGAATGTCCAGCCAGTCGAAATCCGCTGTCGTGTGAATGACCCGCTTGATAATGGCTTCATGTAACGGGCTGGCAAACTGATAGTCCGGACGGGTTTCACGGATGATCTCGCCAATAATGTCGAAACTTTTGGCCTCAATCGCCTGGGGTTGCTGGATATATTGCATTGTGTTGTCCTCAGGCTACACCGACCAGCAGCCACCGCAGCGCAATAAACAGCGCCAGTGCCAGCATCGATGCCACCCACATCAATCGAATCGTATGGGAAATGTCGTCTACCGAAATGTCGCGTTGTGCATCACCGATCCACGGTTTCTCAACGCGCTCGCCAAAGTAGTCATTAGGACCACCCAGACGAATTCCTAATGCCCCGGCAACGGACGCTTCTGACCACGCGCAGTTGGGGCTGCTGTGGTTGTAGCGATCGCGCCAGCCAATCTGCAAAGCACGCGCGCCGTCCTGGCGACATAAAAATGCCGCTGCGCCCAGCAGCAGCCAACTTAGTCTCGCGGGAATATAATTTGCGACATCGTCCAGACGAGCGCTGACCATACCGATAGCACGGTATTTTTCATGTTTGTAGCCCACCATGGAGTCAAGGGTGTTTACCGCTTTGTAGGCCATCGCCAGAGGCGCACCGCCGAGGAGCAAGAAGAACAGCGGCGCGATGATGCCATCAACGGTGTTCTCAGCCACGGTTTCCACTACGCCGCGGTTGATCTGTTGTGGCTGTAATTGCGAGGTATCGCGTCCCACAATCCATGACAGCTTTTCCCGACTTGCAGCAAGGTTACCGGCACGTAGCGGACGCTCGACATCCTGCGCGGCGTTTGCCAGGCAGCGCCCGGCCAGCACGGTAAAGATCATCCAGACCTCAACCACCCAACCAAGCCAGGGATGAATAGAGTGCGCCAGCGCCAGTACTCCCCAGGACACAGCCCAGGTCAGCCCCACCACCACAATCCACATCACCGCGCCACCGATGCGTAGCGCACGGTCGCTATGGCAGTAACGCCGAACAACTCGCTGCACTGCAGAAATCAGATTGCCAATCCAGCGCACCGGATGCGGCCAGTTCTGCGGATCGCCGATGATAAAATCAAGCAGCCAGGCAACACACCACGCGAGGATGGTCATAGTGCGCTCCTCGCGGCTGCCAGCCAGTGGTTAAGCATCTGCGGACGTTGAGCAAAATGAACGTGTAGATAGCTGGCAAAGGTATTTCCCACCTGCCAGCCGCCGGACCAGGCTTGCAGCGTTTTGCCATCGCGCACTTTGCGACAGTTCATCACCGCGGGGGTTTCAGGGGTAAAATCGGAGTAGTGGAATTCATGTCCGCGCAGCACTTCGCCTTCTGCAGCTAACAACGTCTGCTGCGCGGCCTGCGCTTCGCAGTAGCCAAATCGGGTCAGACGTTTTCCCATTTTGCTGTGACCGGGAATGATATCCGCCATCAGCCAGGTATCACCCTGGCTGTCTTCCAGCGAACTGCCGAGATACATCAGCCCCCCGCACTCGGCATAAATCGCGACACCCTGCTGGTGCGCCGCCCGCAGTTGGTTAAGCATTGCAATATTACGGGCCAACGCCGCAGCATGTAACTCAGGATATCCGCCCCCCAGCCAGATCATCTGACAGTCGGGTAAACAGGTGTCGTGCAACGGGCTAAAACGGACAATCTTAAGCCCCGTGCGCTCCAGTAGCGTAATGTTGTCCGGGTAGTAGAAATTGAACGCTTCGTCATCGGCGATGGCAAGCGTTAGCCCTACCCCGGCGTCTGCGGCGGGCAGCGCTGGCCATTCACCAGCAGGAAGCGTGTCTAACTGGCTTAATCTCAGCAGCGCGTCGATATCAAGGGTTTGCTCCAGCGTCGCGGCAAACGCCTGCCACGGCTGCTGGTTGATAACCGACTCACGCGCGGTAACCAAACCCAGATGACGCTCGGGAAGCGCAACGCCTTCCATACGGGGAACGTAGCCTAAGACGGGTACAGCGCAGTAACGCTCAATTGCAACTTTCAGGAGCTGGTAATGCGTTTCGCTGTTAACCCGGTTAACAATAACGCCGGCAATATTCAGGGTTGGATCAAAATGCTGAAACCCCATTACCGTCGCGGCGATCGAAGTGGAAACGGCTTTGCCATCAACCAGTAGGATAACCGGACAGCCTAACTGTTTGGCCATCGCGGCGGTGCTGCAGTAGTTTGGGTCGGTGCCGTATCCGTCATACAACCCCATAACGCCTTCAATAACGGCGATATCCGCATGTTGCATGTGCTCGCGAAATAAAGCATTCAGGGTGGGGACGGGAAGCATGAAGCTATCAAGATTGCGGGAAGCAGTGCCGCATACCGCGGTATGCCAGCCGGTATCAAGGTAATCGGGGCCTACTTTGCAAGGCTGGACGCGTAAACCGCGTTTTTTCAACAAGCTCAACAGGCCCAGCGTCACCGTGGTTTTACCACAGCCGCTTCCGGTACCTGCAAGAACAAAAGCGTGAAAATTGGCCGCCATACCCTGATCCTGTTCAGGGTGGTAGGGGTGTAAAGATACCCAGTCTCTCGACTGTATGCATCTGAACCACCCACTTCCCACCGAAGTTGTTGGTAGTCACTGACAGGCAGGTCTTCTGGCTTAGCGTCATCCTCACCCGTCCTTCCCAATCTTGCGATCAGTGGTCAATACGGGGTCGTCAGCATCACAGCAGCGGGGGCTGCGGGGGATTCTCACCCCCTTCCCTACCACAAATGTGGCAAACCTGTCAGTTCAAGAGCCTGATTAATTAAGCTCTCTGTTATGAGGTAAATTCACGACCTCATGACAATAATTCAATTTAATATCTTGCCGGGTTCATTCAACCAATTACCTGGCATAAACCCACTTATTCATATGCTCGCATTCTGAATGAAAGTGCCAACAAAGAATAAAGAAAGTCATTCACAGAGACACTGTATCTCATCACAAAAATAAAAACTGGTGCAGTTTATCCCTCTAATACTAATATTTTGTTGCGCTATGACAATTTATTGACTGCTGTCGCTACTTTTCATTTTATAATGACTGGCATAGCGCCCTATATCAAAAATCGGCAATAGCAAAATATTGCCATTTAAGCGGATTCGCCACGTGAAATGACATTTATTTGTTGGCGAAATGCCTGCGGCGTGACCTGATACGTTTGACGAAAAACTTTGCAAAAATAACTGGTTTGCGAAAATCCTAAATTACGCGCAATGCTGGCTATGCTCCAGTCACTGTGGCAAAGCAGCTCTTTTGCACTGGCCATTCGCTGCTGGTTTACCCATGCGTTAAAACCGATACCATGATATTTTTTGAACAATTTGCTGAAATAGTAAGGGCTAAGGTAAACATGAGAGGCGACATCCTCCAGACGCAATTCGTCTGATAAATGCGCATCAATATAACGCAGTGCTTTTTTCATTTTGCTGTCATGAGGATTGGTACTGCGGTTAGCGCGTACCGGCTCTGACTGCTGCGGGTTATCTTTGATAACCACAAAATTAAGTTGTTTCTTAAGGCAATTTTCTACGATGAGCTTCAGCAGATCCGCTGAGGCGATGACTCGCGAATAGTCCATTTCCGGTACATTACGAAACTCGTTGACCAGTTCGGGATCGGCTTGCCAGCGGTCATCTACATTCAGAATATCGACCAAACCAACATCGTTACTTAAGCGTACCTGGCCACAAAGCACAAACCCTACCAGGTGCCCCGCAATGACCAGCGGAATTGAGAAATCGGTAAGTCCGGCGTGACAGCGATAGATGCAGGGTTGATCGGATTTAGAGGCTTCCAGCCCTCCACAGCGATCGCTCATACGACAACGGGTACTGTGCTGAGGATGCTGGCGCATCAACTGGCAAAAAGGGGTGAAATTAAAAAGCTCAGAAATTTCATCACCGTGAATATTGACAACCACAACGGCCAGACTGGTGGCCTGCGCAAAATCCTGTGCGATTTTATTAATGAGTTCTGAGTTCAGGGCACTCGCAGAAATCATGATAAAACCTCTCAGTTAATTTATTGTTATAAATAAAACATATTATTCACATTCGTTTTCACCCTGCCATCCTGAGCATTGATGAAAGTCGTAATTGAACATAACAAAAGTCTCCCATTCTTGGGAGACTTTTTGGGCAGTTCAGGATACCGGATCACGAAAACAGTTTTTACTTTTCAAAAATAAACTTCTTCTGTGAAGCTAGCTCTCATTTTCGTCCAGCTTACACGTATTACACGGTAAATTTTTGCCAATCAAATAACGATAAATTGCTGCACCCGCGCACGCGCCGATGATAGGGGCCACAATCGGTACAATGAAATAAGGGATATCACGCCCACCGGTCATCGCAACATCTCCCCACCCGGCCATCCAGGCAAACAATTTAGGACCAAAATCACGCGCCGGATTCATCGCAAATCCGGTGAGCGGACCGGTGGATGCGCCGATAACAGCAACCAGAATACCAATCAGCAATGGCGCCAACGGACCTTTAGGAACGCCGTTACCGTCGTCAGTCAGCGCCATGATCATCCCCATAAGAATGGAGGTAATCACCACTTCGACCAACGCTGCCTGCCAGACGCTGAGCGCCGCCGCAGGATAAGTACTAAAAATACTGGCAAGGTGCAGGCTTTCCAGACTGCCGCGCACCATCTGGTGGGCCGACTCATACTCGGTAAACAGACTGCCGTAGAGCAAATAAGCCAGCAAAGCGCCACCAAAGGCCCCCGCGACCTGCGCCACAGTGTAAGGTAAAACTTTGCGCCCCGGAAAACAGGCAAACAGCCACAGTGCGATGGTGATAGCAGGGTTGAGATGCGCGCCAGAAATCCCGGCCGTCAGGTAGACTGCAAGCGAGATCCCCAGACCCCAAATGATGCAGATCTCCCACAATCCCAGGCTGGCACCTGCGACTTTCAGAGCGCTCAGGCAGCCAATACCAAAAAACAAAAACAGCCCGGTACCCAAAAACTCAGCAATGCATTGCGCTTTTAGTGAATCGTTCATTGTGACACCTTCTAAGCAGAGTTCGTGTCTTTACCAGCGGACTCCTTACTGGCAAGTAGAATACTTCGAGGCTTACTATAAAAGGCCGTATCAGCAAATTGTTGGCATTCTGCGGATAGCTTGCCCTTTAAAATCGTGGTGCAATAGCAAATTCTTGCTACGCACTTTATTAAAACATTAGAGACAATCGGGATTACGCGTATTACACGGACATTTTCAAAACAATAAAATATTGCTATTAGCAGAAATCCGTTTTCAAACCACCATCACAATTTCATTTTTTTCGCATAGCAAATGATATTTATAATGTCACCAGAAAAAGTGTAAATGTGGAACTGACATAACTAAATAATCACATCAATAAAATTTAATATACCCATTAAAAACAACAAGTTAAAATAATTAATAGCAATTTTATATCACCTTACCTCTATTATTTTTTCACTCTCAATTTCAAGTCAGCCATTCTTTTTCCTCGCTTCTTTTTATAGTCATGAACATCGGGACAACCCAGGCGAGGTCTTTATGCAACAAGAAGCGTTAGGAATGGTAGAAACCAAAGGCTTGACTGCAGCCATAGAGGCCGCAGATGCAATGGTGAAGTCAGCCAATGTAATGCTGGTCGGCTACGAAAAAATTGGTTCGGGGCTGGTAACAGTCATTGTCCGCGGCGATGTTGGCGCAGTCAAAGCAGCAACAGATGCAGGTGCCGCCGCAGCACGTAATGTGGGAGAAGTGAAAGCCGTACACGTCATCCCGCGCCCTCACACCGATGTAGAAAAAATCTTACCGAAGGGAATTAGCTAATGAGCAGCAATGAGCTGGTTGATCAGATCATGGCGCAGGTGATTGCTCGCGTGGCAACGCCGGAACAGCAGGCTATCCCTGAAAATAATCCTCCAACACGAGAAACGGCTATGGCAGAGAAAAGCTGCAGTTTAACGGAGTTTGTCGGTACTGCGATTGGCGACACCGTCGGTCTGGTAATCGCCAACGTGGACAGCGCCCTACTGGACGCAATGAAACTTGAAAAACGGTATCGCTCCATTGGCATCCTTGGCGCGCGTACTGGTGCAGGCCCGCACATCATGGCCGCAGATGAAGCGGTAAAAGCCACCAATACTGAAGTCGTCAGTATTGAGTTGCCACGTGATACCAAAGGCGGCGCGGGTCACGGTTCGCTGATTATTCTCGGCGGCAACGATGTTTCCGACGTGAAACGCGGAATTGAGGTTGCGCTGAAAGAACTGGATCGCACCTTTGGCGATGTGTATGCCAACGAAGCCGGTCACATCGAGATGCAATACACCGCACGCGCCAGCTACGCGCTGGAAAAAGCCTTTGGTGCACCGATTGGCCGTGCCTGTGGCGTGATCGTCGGCGCCCCGGCATCCGTTGGTGTCCTGATGGCTGATACTGCGCTGAAATCCGCCAACGTGGAAGTTGTGGCCTACAGCTCCCCTGCCCATGGCACCAGCTTCAGTAACGAAGCCATTCTGGTCATTTCAGGCGATTCCGGCGCTGTGCGTCAGGCCGTTATCTCCGCCCGCGAAATCGGTAAAACCGTACTCGGGACCCTCGGCTCAGAACCGAAAAACGATCGTCCGTCCTACATCTGATATCAGTGAGGCTGATTCATGAGATCGAAAAGATTTGAAGCACTGGCGAAGCGCCCTGTGAATCAGGATGGCTTCGTTAAGGAGTGGATCGAAGAAGGCTTCATTGCGATGGAAAGCCCGAACGACCCTAAACCGTCGATTAAAATTGTCAACGGTACAGTCACAGAACTGGACGGCAAATCCGCCAGTGAATTTGACTTAATTGACCATTTCATTGCCCGCTATGGCATTAACCTGGCGCGCGCTGAAGAAGTCATGGCGATGGACTCAGTAAAACTTGCCAATATGCTTTGCGACCCTAACGTGAAGCGCAAAGACATTGTGCCGCTGACCACCGCAATGACCCCGGCAAAAATTGTCGAAGTGGTGTCCCATATGAACGTCGTTGAGATGATGATGGCCATGCAGAAAATGCGTGCTCGTCGTACACCGTCTCAGCAGGCGCACGTCACTAACGTTAAAGATAATCCGGTGCAGATTGCCGCTGATGCGGCTGAAGGCGCCTGGCGCGGATTTGACGAACAGGAAACGACGGTTGCCGTTGCGCGTTATGCACCCTTTAACGCCATTGCGCTGTTAGTCGGCTCACAGGTTGGGCGCCCTGGCGTATTAACCCAGTGCTCGCTGGAAGAGGCGACCGAACTTAAACTCGGTATGTTAGGCCACACCTGTTACGCGGAAACCATCTCTGTCTATGGTACTGAACCCGTCTTTACCGACGGCGATGACACGCCATGGTCGAAAGGTTTCCTCGCCTCTTCCTACGCCTCACGCGGTCTGAAAATGCGCTTTACCTCCGGTTCTGGCTCAGAAGTTCAGATGGGTTACGCCGAAGGTAAATCGATGCTTTACCTCGAAGCCCGCTGTATTTACATCACCAAAGCCGCTGGCGTACAGGGTTTACAAAATGGCTCAGTAAGCTGCATCGGCGTGCCTTCCGCTGTGCCGTCAGGCATTCGTGCGGTGTTAGCTGAAAACCTGATCTGTTCCTCCCTGGATCTGGAGTGTGCCTCCAGCAACGACCAAACCTTTACCCACTCGGATATGCGTCGTACTGCCCGCCTGCTGATGCAGTTCCTGCCGGGTACTGACTTCATCTCTTCCGGTTATTCCGCTGTGCCGAACTACGACAACATGTTTGCGGGTTCGAACGAGGATGCCGAAGATTTTGACGACTACAACGTCCTCCAGCGAGACCTCAAGGTAGATGGGGGTCTGCGTCCGGTTCGTGAAGAAGACGTTATCGCCATTCGTAATAAAGCGGCGCGCGCACTGCAGGCCGTCTTTGCCGGGATGGGATTACCGCCAATCACTGATGAAGAAGTGGAAGCGGCGACTTACGCCCACGGTTCGAAAGATATGCCGGAGCGAAACATCGTTGAAGACATTAAGTTTGCGCAAGAGATCATCAATAAAAACCGTAACGGTCTGGAAGTGGTGAAAGCCCTTGCTCAGGGCGGGTTTACCGATGTCGCTCAGGACATGCTCAACATCCAGAAAGCCAAGTTAACCGGGGATTATCTGCATACCTCCGCCATTATCGTTGGCGACGGACAGGTGCTATCCGCAGTAAATGACGTCAATGACTATGCCGGTCCGGCAACAGGTTATCGCCTACAAGGCGAACGCTGGGAAGAGATCAAAAACATCCCTGGCGCACTTGATCCCAACGAACTTGGCTAAGGGGTGAAAAATGGAAATCAATGAAAAGCTGCTGCGCCAGATAATTGAAGACGTACTGTCTGAAATGCAAACCAGCGACAAACCCGTCTCATTCCGCGCATCGACAGCGGCTAGCGCGCCACAGGCTGCAGCGGCGCAGGGCGACAGCTTTCTGACCGAGATTGGCGAAGCCAAACAAGGCCAGCAGCAGGACGAAGTGATTATTGCCGTAGGTCCCGCGTTTGGACTGTCGCAAACCGTCAATATCGTAGGGATCCCGCATAAGAACATCTTGCGCGAAGTGATTGCGGGTATTGAAGAAGAAGGCATTAAAGCGCGCGTTATCCGCTGCTTTAAATCCTCCGATGTGGCATTTGTCGCCGTGGAAGGTAACCGTCTGAGCGGTTCCGGGATCTCTATCGGCATCCAGTCAAAAGGCACCACGGTAATCCACCAGCAGGGGTTACCGCCGCTTTCTAACCTGGAGCTGTTCCCTCAGGCACCACTTCTGACGCTGGAAACCTATCGTCAGATCGGTAAAAACGCCGCGCGTTATGCCAAGCGTGAATCTCCGCAACCGGTCCCTACTCTGAATGACCAGATGGCTCGTCCTAAGTACCAGGCGAAATCGGCCATTCTGCACATTAAAGAGACCAAATACGTCGTGACGGGCAAAAACCCGCAGGAACTGCGCGTGGCGCTTTGATAAAGGATAACTCCATGAATACCGACGCAATTGAATCGATGGTTCGGGATGTGCTAAGCCGGATGAACAGCCTGCAAGGCGAGTCCGCGACGCCGGTCGCGGCGAGTTCATCAGCACATACCGCGAAAGTCACGGATTACCCTCTCGCGAACAAACATCCTGAGTGGGTAAAAACCGCAACCAACAAAACTCTGGATGACTTCACGCTCGAAAATGTTCTGAGCAACAAAGTGACGGCGCAGGACATGCGCATCACCCCTGAAACGCTGCGCCTTCAGGCGGAAATCGCCAAAGATGCCGGACGTGACAGACTGGCGATGAACTTCGAGCGTGCAGCTGAGCTAACCGCTGTACCTGACGATCGCATTCTTGAGATCTACAACGCGCTGCGCCCATACCGCTCAACGAAAGACGAGCTGATGGCCATCGCCGACGATCTCGAAAATCGTTATCAGGCAAAGATCTGTGCAGCTTTCGTTCGTGAAGCGGCAGCGCTGTACGTTGAGCGTAAAAAACTCAAAGGCGACGACTAACTCAGGGACAGGATCATGCGATATATAGCTGGCATTGACATAGGCAACTCATCAACGGAAGTCGCTCTGGCTACCCTCGATGAGTCTGGCGCACTGAGCATCACCGGCAGCGCGCTGGCAGAAACCACCGGAATTAAAGGCACATTACGTAATGTGTTTGGTATTCAGGAGGCACTTTCGCTGGCAGCAAAAAACGCCGGTATCAATGTCAGCGATATTTCGCTCATCCGTATCAATGAAGCCACCCCGGTCATTGGTGACGTCGCGATGGAAACGATAACCGAAACCATCATCACTGAATCCACCATGATCGGCCATAACCCTAAAACGCCGGGCGGCGTCGGATTAGGCGTTGGCGTCACTATTACGCCGGAAGACCTGCTCAGCCGTCCGGCGGATACGCCCTATATTCTGGTGGTGTCATCGGCCTTTGATTTCGCCGATGTCGCCACGATGATTAATGCCTCCGTCCGCGCCGGATACCAGTTAACTGGCGTTATTTTGCAGCAGGACGATGGCGTATTGGTCAGTAATCGTCTGACTCACCCCCTGCCTATCGTCGATGAAGTCCTTCATATCGACCGCATCCCGTTAGGGATGCTGGCTGCCATTGAGGTCGCAATTCCAGGAAAAGTCATTGAAACGCTTTCTAACCCTTACGGGATTGCGACCGTCTTTGGCCTCAACGCCGACGAGACTAAAAACATTGTCCCGATGGCGCGGGCGCTGATCGGCAACCGTTCTGCCGTGGTCGTGAAAACGCCATCAGGTGATGTGAAAGCACGAGCCATTCCTGCCGGAAATCTGGAGCTACAGTCGCAGGGTCGTACCGTACGGGTCGACGTTGCAGCTGGCGCTGAAGCGATTATGAAAGCGGTTGGTGAATGCCCGAAACTGGATAACGTCACCGGAGAGGCTGGCACCAATATTGGCGGCATGCTGGAGCATGTGCGCCAGACAATGGCTGAATTAACCAACAAACCCAGCCACGAAATTTTTATTCAGGACCTGCTGGCAGTCGATACCTCGGTTCCCGTCAGCGTGACCGGCGGACTAGCCGGTGAGTTCTCGCTGGAACAAGCTGTCGGCATTGCTTCCATGGTGAAATCAGACCGCCTGCAAATGGCGATGATTGCTCAGGAAATCACGCAAAAGCTCAACATTGACGTCCAGGTTGGCGGCGCCGAAGCCGAAGCTGCCATTCTGGGGGCCTTAACCACCCCCGGCACGACGCGGCCACTGGCTATTCTGGACCTCGGTGCAGGATCGACCGATGCCTCCATCATCAACCCGAAAGGCGAAATTATTGCCACGCACCTGGCGGGTGCGGGCGATATGGTCACGATGATTATTGCCCGTGAACTGGGGCTGGAAGACCGTTATCTCGCTGAAGAGATCAAAAAGTACCCGCTGGCTAAAGTCGAGAGCTTATTCCATCTTCGCCACGAAGATGGCAGCGTCCAGTTCTTCCCTACACCTCTCCCGCCAACGGTTTTTGCCCGCGTATGCGTAGTAAAACCCGATGAACTGGTGCCACTGCCAGGCGAACTGGCGCTGGAGAAAGTCCGGGCCATTCGCCGCAGCGCTAAGGAACGCGTTTTCGTCACCAACGCACTCAGAGCGCTACGTCAGGTGAGTCCGACCGGGAACATTCGGGATATTCCCTTTGTGGTGCTGGTTGGCGGCTCATCCCTGGACTTTGAAGTTCCGCAACTGGTCACCGATGCGCTGGCACACTATCGCCTGGTTGCCGGGCGCGGCAACATTCGTGGCACCGAAGGTCCGCGCAACGCGGTCGCGACAGGGCTGATTCTCTCCTGGTACAAGGCATTCGCTCATGGAAAGTAATCTCACCACGCCAGCCATCGTTATCTTCGCCACTGCTGGATGCACTGACGTCTGGAGTGATGTGCTGCTGGGTATTGAAGAAGAAGGGATCCCCTTTGTGATTCAGGAGAGCTCGTCAACTGACGTTATCCACAACGCATGGCTGGCGGCTTGCCACTCGCCGCTGCTGGTTGGCATTGGCTGTAGTCGCGAAAAACTGGTCGTGCACTATAAAAACTTACCCACATCAGCGCCACTATTTACGCTGACGTATCAACAAGATAACCATGCCCGACGCAGCATTGGTAATAACGCTGCGCGGCTGGTTAAAGGCATTCCATTTCGGGAATGCCACTCATAACCCACAGGAGAAAAGCAGTATGAATAACGCACTGGGACTGGTTGAAACAAAAGGGCTCGTCGGCGCTATTGAAGCCGCTGATGCCATGGTGAAATCCGCAAACGTGCAGTTGGTTGGTTACGAAAAAATCGGCTCAGGCCTTATCACCGTTATGGTTCGCGGCGATGTCGGCGCAGTGAAAGCTGCCGTAGATGCAGGAAGCGCTGCAGCAAGCGCCGTTGGCGAGGTGAAATCCTGCCACGTTATCCCACGTCCGCACAGCGACGTTGAAGCCATTTTACCTAAATCCGCATAAGTCGTTGCAACCAAGGAGCACAGCGTGAAGCAATCACTGGGATTACTTGAAGTTAGTGGTCTGGCATTAGCCATCAGTTGCGCGGACGTCATGGCGAAAGCCGCCTCCATCACGCTGGTGGGCCTCGAAAAAACCAACGGTTCAGGCTGGATGGTGATCAAAATAATCGGGGATGTGGCCTCCGTCCAGGCGGCCATTTCCACCGGTGTCAGTTTCGCTGACCAGCGAGATGGACTGGTGGCTCACAAAGTCATATCCAGACCAGGGGATGGCATTCTGTCACATAGCGTCACCCCGGAGTCTGAGTCTGAGCCAGCGCCCGCCCCGACACCGGTCGTACCACATGAAGAGATGACTGAGGACCATGCAGCGCCCGAAGCGCCGCAAGATGCAGAGTTGATTAGCTGCAATCTGTGTCTTGACCCTGCCTGCCCCCGTCAAAAAGGCGAGCCGCGCTCTCTTTGTCTGCACTCAGGCAAACGAGGTGAAGCGTGATGGATAAACAGCAACTGGAGACAACGGTCACCAAAGTTCTGGATGAAATGCGTGAGCGCCCTATTCCGCTAGGGATCTCTAATCGTCATATTCATCTATGCGCTGAAGATTACGACCGCTTGTTTCCCAATCACCCTATTAGTGAGAAAAAAGAGCTGCTGCAGCCCGGACAATATGCAGCAGACCAGACCGTCACGCTGGTGGGACCAAAAGGTCAGTTAAAAAATGTGCGCTTACTCGGCCCACTGCGTAGCACCAGTCAGGTCGAAATTTCTCGTACCGACGCTCGTACGTTGGGAATTGCTGCTCCACTACGGATGTCAGGCAGTATCGAGGGCACGCCAGGCGTTCGCCTTATCAGTCCATTTGCTGAACTGGACTTAGCATCCGGGGTAATCGTCGCCCAACGCCATATCCATATGTCGCCGCTCGATGCCCTAATCCTGCGCGTTTCCCATGGCGATAAAGTCTCTGTTGCCATTAATGGCGATGAACGTCGACTGATTTTCGATAACGTCGCCGTACGCGTTTCGCCGGATATGCGCCTTGAGATGCATATCGATACCGACGAAGCCAATGCTGCGGGCGCAGATAATCCGCAGGCATTTGCCACACTGGTGAGCCCACGATGAAAAACGAACTGCTGCAACGCATTATCGAGGAGGTTGTTTCCCGATTAAAAAAACGCGCGGAAAGCACGCTCTCGCTTAGCGTCGCGCAGTTACGGGAAATCGAACCACGGACATTATGCTGCCAGTACTCGTCGCTCCACCTCCTGCAGGCGGACCTGCCATTGCTGGAGCAAATTGCCGAGGGCTGCGCGGACAACATATCGGTGGTAACGATCCACGAAGCGCTGGCATGCGGAGTCCGCGTGAAAATTTCACTACAACACCGATTGTTACCCGCTATCCCCGTTAGAAAACTTGCACGTCTGCCTCTGGAGTTCAGTGACGAGCTGGGGCGAATCATCGTTTTGCATCCTGACAAACTTCTCAGCTATGCCGACGTCGCCCAACTGAAGGGGGGCGTTCTGGTGCTACGTCGTCGATGTGTCGTGACGGCTCTGGCTCAGGACGCAGTCGGTACGCGAAATGTCCAATTGATTAAGCAGGAGTGAGCTATGCATCTGGCACGGGTTACAGGCGTTGTGGTTTCCACGCAAAAATCCCCATCACTGGTGGGGAAGAAACTGTTGCTGGTACGTCGGGTGAGTGCGGACGGAGAGCTTCCCGCGTCCCCTGTGAGTGGAGATGAAGTCGCGGTTGATTCTGTCGGCGCTGGAACTGGAGAACTGGTATTACTCAGCAGTGGCTCCAGCGCCAGACACGTTTTTTCCGGCCCTAATGAGGCCATCGATCTGGCTATCGTCGGCATTGTCGACACGCTTTCTCGTTAGGAGGAACTATGGCGATTTATACCCGCACTGGCGATGCCGGCACAACGGCCCTCTTTACCGGGCAACGCGTGAGCAAAACGCACCCGCGCGTCGAGGCTTACGGTACGCTGGACGAACTTAATGCGGCGCTTAGCCTGTGTGTTTGCGCAGCGAAAAACCCGCAGCACCGCCAGTTACTCGAAAACATTCAACTGCAGCTTTTTTGGTTCAGCGCCGAGCTGGCAAGCGAAAGCGAACAGCCAGCGCCAGAGCAGCGCTACATCAGCTCAGAAGAAATTGCCGCGCTGGAAGCCGCCATTGATACCGCGATGGGGAGAGTGCCCCCCCTACGCAGCTTTATTTTACCTGGCCGCAGCGAAGCCGCCAGCCGTCTGCACTTTGCCCGCACGCTGGCCCGCCGCGCAGAGAGGCGACTGGTCGAACTCTCCACCGAGATTTCCGTCAGACACGTGCTGATGCGTTATATCAATCGCCTCTCCGACTGCTTATATGCGCTTGCACGAGCAGAAGATCATGACGCCCATCAAAACAACATTATTCAGAAAGTGGCGGAGCGTTATCTCGCAGCCATCCGTACATCAGCCACCAGGGAGCCGGCTATGTCTCTGTCTTTTCAGGAACTCCACCAACTCACTCGCGTTGCGGTAACGAGAGCAGAAGAACTTCAGGTTCCGGTCGTCATCAGCATTGTTGATGCGAATGGGACCCAAACGGTGACCTGGCGCATGCCTGACGCATTACTCGTCAGTAGCGAACTGGCACCGAAAAAAGCCTGGACCGCCGTGGCAATGAAAACCGCCACGCACGAGCTGACATCGGAAGTGCAGCCAGGCGCCGCGCTTTACGGTCTGGAAAGCCATATGCAGGGAAAAGTCGTCACCTTCGGTGGCGGGTACGCATTATGGCGTGAGGGGTTACTCCTTGGGGGTCTTGGCATCAGCGGGGGAAGCGTTGAGCAGGATATGGACATTGCAGAAACGGCCATTGCGGCAATTAACGTGAGAACACACCAATGAACACTTCAGAACTTGAAACCCTTATTCGTAACATTTTGAGTGAGCAACTTGCCCCGGCAAAAGCAGAAGTTAAGGGTAATGGAATTTTTCCGTCCGTTAGCGAAGCGATCGATGCCGCTCATCAGGCTTTTCTGCGTTATCAGCAATGTCCATTGAAAACCCGCAGCGCCATCATTAACGCCCTGCGAGAAGAGCTGACGCCTCACCTTGCTTCATTGGCTGCTGAAAGCGCTGCCGAAACGGGAATGGGCAACAAAGAGGATAAGTTCCTTAAAAATAAAGCTGCGTTGGACAATACCCCGGGCATCGAAGATCTCACCACCACGGCGCTTACCGGCGACGGCGGCATGGTGTTATTCGAGTATTCACCCTTTGGCGTGATTGGTTCCGTCGCCCCCAGCACCAACCCGACGGAAACTATTATTAACAACAGCATCAGTATGCTGGCTGCGGGAAATAGCGTTTATTTTAGCCCACATCCAGGTGCAAAAGCGGTCTCACTGAAGCTGATTACCATGATTGAAGATATTGCTTTTCGCTGCTGCGGGATTCGGAATCTTGTCGTCACGGTCACAGAACCCACTTTTGAGGCTACCCAGCAGATGATGGCGCACCCTAAAATCGCAGTTCTGGCGATTACCGGTGGTCCAGGCATTGTTGCTATGGGCATGAAAAGCGGGAAAAAAGTCATTGGCGCAGGCGCAGGCAATCCTCCCTGCATTGTTGATGAAACAGCCGACCTGGTTAAGGCGGCAGAAGATATCATCAATGGCGCATCCTTTGATTACAACCTCCCCTGCATTGCTGAGAAGAGCCTGATTGTTGTTGATGCCGTTGCCGAACGACTGGTTCAACAAATGCAGTCTTTTGGCGCAATGCGACTCAATAGCGAAGAGACAGACAAACTGCGCGCAGTTTGTCTGCCAGAAGGAATAGCCAATAAACAACTGGTAGGGAAAAGCCCGGCAACCTTACTGGAAGCCGCGGGAATACCGGTTCCGGCAAAAGCACCTCGATTACTGATAGGTATCGTCAAGGCTGACGACCCATGGGTTACCAGCGAGCAACTGATGCCAATGCTCCCCATCGTAACGGTGAGCGATTTTGACAGCGCGTTAACGTTGGCCCTGAAGGTTGAAGAGGGATTGCATCACACCGCCATTATGCATTCGCAAAATGTGTCACGTCTGAACCTTGCCGCGCGCACGCTTCAGACCTCCATTTTTGTGAAAAATGGCCCCTCTTATGCTGGGATTGGCGTTGGTGGTGAAGGCTTTACCACCTTCACCATCGCAACGCCGACCGGTGAAGGAACGACATCTGCGCGCACTTTCGCACGCTCTCGTCGTTGCGTGCTGACAAACGGTTTTTCTATTCGCTAATGGGGCCGTTATGAAAAGCTTTTCACTGCAAACTCGATTGTACAGCGGCCAGGGAAGCCTGGATGTGCTTAAGCGCTTCACGAATAAGCATATCTGGATTATCTGCGATGGTTTTCTCGCGCGTTCTCCCCTGATTGAAAAGCTGCGCGACGCGCTGCCAGCGGATAACCGCATCAGCATTTTCAGCGATATCACCCCCGATCCCACCATTAGCACGGTAGTACAAGGGATTGCGCAAATGCAGTCCCTACAACCGGACGTCGTAATTGGTTTTGGCGGTGGCTCTGCACTGGACGCCGCAAAAGCCATCGTCTGGTTCAGCCGACAGTTCGGTATTGAGATTGAAACCTGCGTTGCAATTCCCACCACCAGCGGCACGGGATCGGAGGTGACCAGCGCCTGCGTGATTAGCGATCCGGATAAAGGCATTAAGTATCCATTATTTAATAATGCGCTTTATCCGGACATGGCCATCCTTGATCCGACGCTGGTCGTCAGCGTTCCACCAGCCATAACCGCGAATACCGGCATGGACGTATTAACGCATGCGCTGGAGGCTTACGTGTCCACGAAAGCCAGCGACTTCACCGATGCGCTGGCTGAAAAAGCGGCACAAATTGTCTTCCAGTACCTGCCTGTCGCCGTCAGCAAAGGCGACTGCCTGGCAACCAGAGGAAAAATGCACAACGCGTCAACGCTCGCGGGAATGGCATTCAGTCAGGCTGGTCTGGGTATCAATCATGCGATTGCCCATCAGTTAGGCGGCCAGTTTCATCTGCCCCACGGACTTGCCAATGCGCTGCTGCTGACCCATGTCATTCATTTTAATGCCCATGATCCGCGGGCCGCGAAGCGCTACGCCCGTTTCGCTAAAGCCTGCCACCTATGCCCGGATAACGCGAACGATACGGCGGCACTGAATGCGCTAATTCGTCATATAGAGCTACTCAAAAAACAGTGTGCGTTACCTTCTTTTGCTGACGCGCTTAAAGACGGAAAGCAAGCCTGGTCACAACGTATACCGTCGATGGTTCAGGCCGCGCTGGCTGATGTCACGCTGCAAACCAATCCTCGTGTTGCCGACGCCAGCGCCATGCAGGAACTGCTTGAGGAATTATTATGAAGACAGCCATGACGGCAGAGTCCACGCTTTATGATGCGCAGACAATTCGCGAACGCGTTCGCGCAGCGGGTGTTGTCGGGGCCGGAGGCGCAGGCTTTCCTGCTCACGTAAAATTACAGGCGCAGGTCGATACGTTTCTGGTCAATGCGGCAGAATGTGAGCCGATGCTGAAAGTTGACCAGCAATTGATGGCCGTTCAGGCTGAGCGACTTATCCGCGGCGTTCAATATGCCATGACGGCTACCGGGGCCAGGGCCGGTATTATTGCGCTGAAAGAGAAATATCAAAGGGCTATCAATGCGTTAACGCCCCTTTTGCCTGCCGGGATCCGCTTACATATTTTGCCTGATGTCTACCCGGCTGGTGACGAAGTTTTGACCATCTGGATGGCAACGGGCCGGAGAGTTCCGCCTGCCGCGCTGCCGGTCAGCGTCGGCGTGGTGGTCAATAACGTCCAGACTGTACTCAACATCGCCAGAGCCGTTGAGCAGCAGTATCCGGTTACGCGCCGTACCCTGACCGTTAATGGCGCGGTCGCCAGACCAATCACTCTTACCGTCCCTATCGGAATGTCTTTACGTGAGGTTCTGGCGCTGGCCGGTGGTGCTACCGTTGACGATCCCGGTTTTATTAACGGTGGTCCGATGATGGGCGGCCTGATTACCTCACTGGATACCCCAGTCAGCAAGACCACCGGGGGACTGCTGGTTTTACCAAAGTCTCATGCGTTGATTCAGCGGCGGATGCAGGATGAACGCACCGTGCTTTCCGTCGCAAAAACCGTTTGCGAACAGTGTCGTTTGTGTACGGATTTGTGCCCAAGACATTTGATCGGCCATGAATTATCGCCGCACCTGCTGGTTCGCGCGGTTAATTATCAGCAGGCGGCCACACCGCAGTTACTGCTCACAGCCCTGACCTGTTCAGAATGCAATGTATGTGAAAGCGTAGCCTGTCCGGTTGGGATTTCACCGATGCGAATTAACCGCATGCTTAAACGCGAGCTACGGGCGCTCAACCATCGTTATGAAGGGCCGTTAAATCCTGAGGATGAAATGGCGAAGTATCGGCTTATTCCGGTGAAGCGCCTTATTACCAAACTGGGCCTTAGCGACTGGTATCACGATGCGCCACTGACTGAGACTGATTATCCCACGGATAAAACGACGCTGTTGCTACGCCAGCATATTGGTGCCAGCGCCATCCCATGTGTACTGCAGGGCGAACACGTTGTTCGCGGTCAATGCGTTGCCGATGTGCCGTCCGGCGCATTAGGCGCACCTGTCCACGCCAGTATTGACGGTATTGTCAGCGAAATTACTGAGCAATCCATCACGGTAATAAGAGGTTAATCATGTCTCAGGCTATAGGGATTTTAGAACTCACCAGCATTGCCAAAGGAATGGAAGCTGGCGATGCCATGTTAAAAAGCGCGAATGTGAATTTACTGGTCAGCAAGACCATCTGCCCGGGTAAATTTCTGCTCATGCTCGGTGGTGACGTAGGCGCAATACAACAGGCGATCGCCACCGGAACTTCTCTTGCTGGCGATATGCTCGTTGATAGTCTGGTACTACCCAACATTCACGCCAGCGTACTTCCTGCGATCAGTGGACTTAACAGCGTGGATAAGCGTCAGGCCGTGGGCATTGTTGAAACATGGAGCGTTGCGGCCTGCATCTGTGCCGCCGACCGTGCGGTTAAAGCCTCCAATGTCACGCTGGTACGCGTCCATATGGCATTTGGTATTGGCGGCAAGTGCTACATGGTTGTCGCTGGCGATGTGTCTGATGTGAATAACGCAGTGACAGTTGCCAGTGAAAGTGCAGGTGAAAAAGGTCTGTTGGTTTACCGTTCGGTCATCCCTCGTCCGCATGAAAGCATGTGGCGACAGATGGTGGAGGGATAATGGAAAGACAACCCACCACGGATCGTATGATTCAGGAATATGTTCCTGGCAAGCAGGTTACGCTGGCGCATCTTATCGCTAATCCGGGTAAAGATATGTTCAAGAAACTGGGATTACCAGAGTCGGTTTCCGCAATCGGTATTCTGACGATTACCCCCAGCGAAGCCTCAATCATCGCCTGTGATATCGCCACGAAATCCGGGGCGGTAGAGATTGGTTTTCTCGACCGTTTTACCGGCGCTGTGGTACTGACGGGCGATGTTTCCGCCGTTGAGTACGCGCTGAAACAGGTAACCCGGACGCTGGGCGAAATGATGCGTTTTACCGCCTGTCCTATCACCCGGACATAATCTCATGAAACGCATAATGCTAATTGGCCCCAGCCAGTGCGGTAAAACGTCACTCACGCAGTGCATGCGGGGAGAGGCGCTTCATTATCAGAAGACCCAGGCCATTGTCTGGTCTCCCACAACGATAGACACTCCGGGTGAATATCTCGAAAACCGCTGCCTGTACAGCGCGCTGCTGGCCAGCGCCTGTGAAGCAGACATCATCGCGCTGGTTCTCAATGCTGACGCGCCGTGGTCACCTTTTTCTCCAGGTTTTACTGGCCCGATGAACCGACCCGTTATCGGCCTCGTCACCAAAGCCGATTTAGCCAGCCCGCAGCGTATTTCTCTCGTGGAGAGTTGGTTAGTTCAGGCTGGCGCGCAACAAGTATTTGTCACCAGCGCGCTGGAGAATACCGGGGTCGATGAGATGTTCATTTTTCTGAATGCAAAGGAACCTTCATGTCTCACAAAATAATGGCCATTAATGCAGGCAGTTCCTCGCTTAAGTTTCAGCTCCTGGCGATGCCGCAGGGTGAAATGATTTGCCAGGGACTGATCGAGCGTATCGGTATGTCTGATGCGCAGGTCACCCTAAAAGCACCAGCGCAAAAATGGCAGGAGACTTTGCCCGTAGCCAATCACCGTGAAGCAGTAACGCTGCTACTGGAAAAACTGCTCAGCCACAATATTATCAGCAGTCTGGAAGAGATCGACGGCGTAGGCCATCGCGTCGCACACGGTGGAGAATCCTTCAAAGATTCCGCACGGGTAACCGATGATACACTGGCGGAAATCGAACGCCTTGCGGAACTGGCACCGCTTCATAACCCGGTTAATGCGTTGGGGATTGCGATATTTCGCCAGCTACTGCCGAAAACGCCAGCCGTTGCGGTTTTTGACACGGCTTTTCATCAGACCCTTGATGAGCCTTCTTTCATTTATCCCCTGCCCTGGCGCTACTACTCAGAGCTGGGTATTCGTCGTTATGGTTTTCATGGTACCAGCCACAAGTATGTCAGCGCTCAGCTTGCTGAAAAGCTGGGGGTACCGCTCAGCGCCCTGCGGGTTGTTTGTTGTCATCTGGGCAACGGCAGCAGCATCTGCGCTATCAAAGGCGGACACTCGGTGAATACCTCCATGGGATTTACGCCGCAGTCTGGCGTAATGATGGGCACGCGAAGTGGCGATATTGATCCATCCATTCTGCCGTGGATTGCCCTGCGTGAAGGCAAAACCCCGCAGCAGCTCAACCAATTGCTCAACAATGAGTCCGGATTACTCGGAGTTTCTGGTGTTTCACCCGACTACCGGGACGTTGAACATGCCGCAGATACGGGCAATCACCAGGCAGCACTGGCGTTGACGCTTTTTGCCGAGCGGATTCGCGCCACTATTGGCAGCTATATTATGCAGATGGGCGGTCTGGATGCGCTGGTGTTTACCGGGGGAATTGGTGAAAATTCAGCGCGTGCTCGCGCCGCGATTTGCCACAACCTGAATTTCTTAGGTCTGGCCGTTGATGAAGAAAAAAATCAGCGTAACGCCACCTTTATTCAGACGGAAAATGCGGTAGTTAAAGTGGCGGTGATTAATACCAATGAAGAGCTGATGATAGCCCAGGACGTTATGCGTTTAGCGATATCAGAAACTGTGACATTGGGCATTCCCGCCTGATATTGCCGAACCGCAAATTGCGGCAAATCATGGTAATAGCGCGATCGCCATGACACTATGCGCCGAGGATTGCTGAACACAAAGGTGAAGACGTGGCTGTTGCGCAATGTCCCGCATCGTGCGGAGAACTTATCCAGGGCTGGATTCTGGGGAGTGAGAAACTGGTCTCCTGCCCGGTCGAATGGTATAGCACCGTTGAGGTCACTTCAGGCTCACCGCTGACAGATGAACGTCCACTTTCTCGGGCAATGGTTAACAGGTTATTACAGCACTGGCAGTACCCGGCGCATCTCAGTCAGGATATCCGGATAGATGTTCAGTCAACCATTCCCATCGCGAAAGGAATGGCCAGCAGCACTGCGGATATTGCCGCCACGGCCATCGCCGCAGCGCATTATCTGGGCCATCAACTGGACGAGCCAACACTGGCACAGCTTTGCGTTTCTCTGGAGCCAACCGACAGCACCGTTTTTCGTAAGCTAACCCTTTTCGATCATAACAACGCTTCCACGCAAATTGGTTGTGAAGCTCAGCCTCAACTCGATCTGCTGGTTCTCGAAAGCCCTGAAACATTGCGTACCGCGGATTATCACCGTATTCCACGTCATTCCGGCTTGCAGGCGGGAGCTGCGGCCCTCCAACGGGCATGGGAAAAAGTACAGGAAGCCTGTATTAGCCAAAATCCTTACCGGTTAGGAGAAGCGGCTACGCTTAGCGCAATCGCCAGCCAACTGCTGTTACCAAAGCCGGATTTTGATTCACTATTAGCACTGGTGGAAGAATGTGATTTATACGGCGTCAACGTCGCGCACAGCGGCAGCGTAGTCGGACTGATGCTGGACAGAAATCGTCATGATGTGGATTACATTAAATGGATGCTGACGCAGAAAAAACTTACTATTCACTGGCCAGAACAGCATTTGTTACGCATGGTAACGGGCGGGGTCGAACTGCAATAAGGGTCGCCGCACGGCAGCGACCCGAACAAGCATAAAATCGTTACTCGGCTTTCGCTTCGCCGTTTTTCACTTCGCCCATGGCTTTCAGCTTTTTAGAGATATCGCGGCGTTCTTTAGAGATCTCGGCGTTTTTGATGATGTAGTCATCAACACGATCTTCATAATCGCTTTTCATGCTGGCAATGATGCCCTGAATCGCTTCCACGCTCATACCAGGCTTGATGTAGTCGCTCAGGTTGTCCAACAGCAGAACGCGTTTCTGGTTGTCACGGATCTTTTTCTCAACGTCCTGGATTTCACGTTGCAGTTTGTTTTTACGACGGAACAGACGAACAAATTCCAGCACGTCCTGGAAAGAAGGCTTGGTAGTTTCCATTTTTACACCCCTGATAATGTGAGATTCGGATTCGTTAAAACAACGGCTAAAGTGGGTCAACATTACTTTCATGCCCGCCATACTTCAAGTTGCATCTGCATCGACAATGCATGGTTGAAACCTGAGTTATCGAGGGTAAAGCCATTGCAGTTACCAATGGTTTTAGCCTTTTTCAGTATCATACCTCTAATCTTTGCTGAATCGAAGCAGCAGTAGAACCAATCCCCTCATCTGCTCTTTATTTGCGCAGTGCGCGACAGATTAAATGTGAGAGTAACTCCAGCTGTCGAGCCATCTCCATGTTCAACCAAACGTAGCCGTGAATGGGCGTTTCTGCGACATTATCGCCTTTATGCTCAGCAATAAGCTGACGCAGCTCTGCCACGGTGTCATTGAGCTTTTCCGTATTGGCAAGCACCGGCTGCGGATTACCTTCATACAAGGCGTGGGTTATTGTCAGTAGTGCCTGCTGGGTCCTGAGCTGAGTTTCACGCAGCGTATGCGCATTCAACATGACAAAGTGGCTGGTACGGCTGGCCCACAGCGCATTAATTTGCAGCTCGAGCATGCAGACCAGATTGCGATTCACCGTCTGAATAGCCTCAAAGATCGACTTTTGAATGCGGGTTTCCTTGCTGGCAGGAGCGATGAGCCCACGCATTTTGACAACGTCGCTCAACAGTTGTTGTAAATGCTTTTCCAGCCGCGGTTGCTCGAGCAGATTGGGGGATAGCGCGGCCTGATACACCCGATTGTACCCCGTGACACAATGCGCCAGTTGGATACGCCAGTGTATAAATGCCCGCTGCGGCCAGATGCCGGTAAACAGCATCGCCAGTAACGACCCCAGAATAACATCACCACCGCGCCATAACGCGGTATTCATATCTCCGGCAGGCGCACCCACGACCACGGCAAGCGTTATGCCAATCAGCAGCGCCTGATACGGCCTTTTACCCAGCGCCAGCCAGCCGCAGAGAAACATCGCTACCGCGCACCATATCAGCATTAACGGCAGCGAGAAGAGTTCCAGACGCAGGGCAACCAGTCCCAGGACCGAGCCCAGGATCGTGCCGCCTATACGTTCAAAGGCCCTGGGAACAACGTTACCCCAAAAAGATATTGGCCCCATGATCACCACCAGCGTGATCAGAGGCCATGTACCTTCGGGAATGTTTAACAGGCGAACCAACAGAAAAGTAAGGAGAAACGCCAGCGCAATGCGAATACCATGCACCACACGATAATGACGATACAAACGAATTTCAAAAGGACTCAGCGATTTGTCTGCACGCACTCATGCACTCCGTCAGGGAATAGCAAAGAAGCGAATTGTACCTGTTTTTAGCGTGAAAAGATCATCCTGATTTACACCCCAAACAGTTACTTCGTCTGCACTGGCACGTACATTTCAATGTCCCAGTAACCGTCCTCCATGCCATTGTTCATATAAACTTCAAAGCAGGGTTTAGCGGCTATCGCATAAGTCGTATCCTGCAACAGGCGCTCGAAGAACTGATACCAAGGCGTCGCAAAATCGTGATTCTCAACGCGCGCAACGGCGACAGCATAGTCGCCACCCGCCAGTTCGGTGAGGATCACCCCTTCGCTGTTTTCCGGGATTTCAAAACCTTCAGGCACAGAAACCACGGTATCACAGCGCAGTTTTTCCGCAGGAACAACATCAGGATTGTCGTAATAAACAGCAATCCATTCCAACGGCACAATCTGTTTACCGTCGACCCACTTCATTAATTGCTCAAACCCCTGCTTCACCGTTTGTTCCCACGGTCCAACCATATGGAAACCGGCAATCATGCGTTTATCGACCAGCTTTATCTCGTACTCCATACAACCTCCACCGTTACACTGTATTTATATACAGTGTAATTTCTGGCTATGTCGGCCACAAGGAAATAGTGATTATTATGTGAGCAGATTCGCACTCTTGCCAGTCAGACGCATCAGGAAAAACTACGCCTTGTGGTAGAAATAATCGCTCAGGCGCGAGAAAACGCCGCCTTCGCCGACGGATTCCAGCGTAACCAGAGGCCAATGCGCCACCAGCTTATCCCGATCGTAGAGTTCAATTTCCCCCACACGTTGATGCGCAGCGATGGGAGCAACCAGCTCTTTCTTATCAAGGACATATTTTGCTTTGATGTTAGGGACTTCTGCTTTAGGCAGGGCCATCCAGAAATCCTGCTCGGTTCCGAGGCTGATTTTTTCTTTATCGCCATACCAGATCCGTTCAGTGCCAACCTGCTTACCGCTACGCAAAACCTGCACTGTATCGAAGTTGTGTTGCCCCCATTGCAGCAGTTTACGCGCCTGATCTTCGCGCCCTTTCGCACTCTCCGCACCCATCACCACTGCAATCAGACGGCGCTGACCATCGACGGCGGAAGCAATCAGGTTAAACCCGGCACCGGACGTATGCCCTGTCTTCAGGCCATCAACGTTCATGGTTTTATCCCACAACAAGCCGTTACGGTTTTGCTGTGTGATGCCGTTCCAGGTAAGGCTTTTCTCACTGTACATATGGTAGAAATCCGGTTCCCCGTGGATGATAGCGCGAGACAACACGGCCAGGTCGTACGCCGAGCTATGCTGACCCGGCGCATCCAGACCATGTACCGTTTCAAAATGGGTGTCCTGCAGGTTCAGTTTTTGCGCATAGTTGTTCATCATCGCGACAAACTGCGGCTGCCCTCCGGCGATGTAATCCGCCAGTGCCACGCAGGCATCATTACCGGAATCAACAATTAACCCACGGCTGAGGTCACGTACCGAAACGCGATCCCCTTCTTTCAGGAACATCAAGGATGAACCGACAAATACCGGATTATCTTTTGCCCATGCATCGCGCCCGACGGTCACAATATCTGTCGGACTAATACGCTTGCTGTCAATTGCGCGATCGACAACATAGCCAGTCATCAGTTTCGTCAGGCTGGCAGGATTGCGCTGCTGGTGTTCATTACCGGCTGTCAGGATTTGGCCCGTGGTGTAATCCATTAACACCCATGCCCCGGCAGTAATCGCAGGAGGTTGTGGGGCGAAGCTCACGGCATCGCTCGCGTAGGCGGGCGAAAAACTCATCGTTAATAGTGAAGCGGCAATAAACAAACGGCGTTTCAACAGCATGTCCTCAGGAAAGGGAGAAATAGCCGTTCTTTTTACGGAAGTTCTGTCGAACAAACATGGATAAATTGCAAGAAAATGTGACATAAGGCACATTTTCTTGCTATCAGGAAAGGGTTTCAGAGACAAATCTCGCAGGAACTACCCTTTACGCGGCGCGGTCTCTGCGTGATGACTGCGATGGCGGTGATAACCATCGATCATACTGCGAAAAATTTGCCCTGGCGTGTCACCCAGCGTGCACAGGTAAATATGCGCGCAGATGAACAGTAAGCCCACAATCGCTAACGCCATATGCAGCACCAGCATCACCGGCCCCGCCCCTACCACCTGCGGGTAGAGACATAGCAACCCGGTGATGATCAGTAGTGGAACCAGTGCGTACATGATGGCCAGGTAGGCCAGCTGTTGCAGCGGGTTAAATTTGTCCTCTGCCGTTGCGGCAAACGGGTGCGGCTCACCTTTCATAATGCCATACAGATAAAAGCGTGTTTGCAGTAGGCAGCGTGATATCAACCCGCTAAATTTCACGCGATAATGGCAGCCGTTGCCGCTGGTTGCGTTTATTAACACAAAGCCAACCCAGAAGGCCAGCAATGCGAAGCCACACCAGGTATGTACCTGCACCATTAAGGCCACCGGTCCGACAGAAAAGTGCCCAAACAGGCCGCTCAGCAGAAGCAGGATAAAGAGCAGCGCATTACCCCAGTGCCAGCGGCGGACCGCCAGCGAATAAAGGTAGTCCCGATGCTCTTCCCCGGTTGCCGTTTTGGGCGCCAGCATCCGACGTAACAGCGCGTGCGTGACCAGACCCGCAATCATCAGCACAATAATAACGCCTGCATAAATGAGCCACAGCGGCCAGTAGTCCGGCGCATAGTGAAGCTCTGCTCCCCAGATAGAATTCATACATTACCCTCCTGATGGCTCTCTTTACGCCGATAGACACTTACCGGGCCGCTACGCGTATCCTGCTGGCGATAAACCTCTTTTTGATTAATCCAGTGCTGAATTTCCGGGTCATCGCGACGACCAAATTTCAGCGCATCCGTCGGACAAACGGAAACGCAGGCTGGCGATTGTCCGACCTCCAGGCGAGTATCGGCGCAGAAGTTACATTTGTCGGCAATCCCCGTTTGTGGGTTGAGGTAGCGGACATGGAACGGGCAAGCGGCAACGCAGTAGTCACAGCCAATACAGCGAGACTTATCCACTTGCACAATGCCATTTTCGTCACGAAATGAAGCACCGGTAGGACAGACGCTGACGCACGGCGCATCTTCACAATGCTGACAGGAAACGCGAACAAACTGGAAGTGGGACAGCACCTCGGGTTCATGTTCGGGTGAACGGATCTGCACTTGTAGGCGACTAAATCCCTCCGGCACGTCATTCAGTACCTTGCAGGCAACCGTACACGCCTGACAGCCAATACAGCGTTTCTCGTCATGCAGCATGACATAAGGGTTTGTTGATTGATTCATGATGTTCTCCTTTCTCATGCCCGACGAAGCGTGACGCCAGCGGTGTGCACCACCGTACCGGAAACCGGACTGGTAACATGCGGAAGCAAATTACCGCAGTGAATACCGTGCGTCGTCGCCGCTGTTTTAGCTCCCGCCTTGGCGCCAAATCCCATATAAACGAACAGCGTATCGGGTCGTATTCCGGCAGTAACCAGTGCTTTGCCTTTTTCCTTACCGGTCGCATTTTCCAGCCAAATCTCATCGCCGTTTTTGATGCCTCTTTCACGGGCCGTTTGCGGGTGGATCCACACCGCGTTATCCCACATCAGCTCACTCAGCAGTGGTACATATTGCGTCGCGCCGTTGGTATGCACCGCAACTTTTCCCTGAATAAAATAGAGTTCATTGTCGCCTTTGAGGGCAAAATTGCGGGCGCGCGGAATACCGTAGCCAGGCAAAAGTGCTTCCAGCTCTTCAGAGTAGAGTTCAATTTTTCCAGACGGGGATTTAAAGCGCAGTTGCTCGCCATAGGTACCGTCGCCATCAACCGCCACTGCGCCCGGATAACGCGCCACAAACTGACGCACCGCTTCAGGTTCCCGCAGCAGCAGCGGAATCCCCCACTCCCGATATCCTTTCTGACGCAGTTCAGCGGAAAGCGCATGATCACCATTAAGCTGGTACAGCTGCCGCGTCTGCATATCCTGCCAGGGGTAGAACTGCCCAAGACCTAACTGCACGGCCAGCTCTTTCCAGATTTGCCAGCTCGGACGCGCATCCCCAATCGGCTCTACAACCTGCTGGCGCAGGGCATAGGCCGGATTCAGGCCCGACATGTCAGAGACTTCTTCATCGCGTTCAAGGTAGGTGCATTCGGGTAACAGATAATCGGCATATGCCGCGCTTTCGCTTAAATAGACATCGCAACTGACCACCAGATCGAGTTGTTCGACGGTTTTGACCAGATCAGGCCGACAGGTCACGGTTTGGAAAGGATTGTGGCGGGACATAATCCATCCCTTCACCGGATACGGCGTCTGGTTTAACACGGCATCGATGATGCTTTGCACCACGCCGCCGCCCGCCGCGATGTACTTGAATTGTGGGGCAACCAAATCGATGCGCTGCGCCGTTGGCTTGGGCAATTTGGCATCAGGTTTTGCCAGCACCGGAGCGACCTTCTCTCCGGCCAGCTTATTGTAGGTTGCCGCGGCTTTTTTCTGGTACAAGCCCCCTTCACGCTCAATATTTCCCAGCAGCGCATTGAGGGTGAAAATCATACGCCGCATATCAATTTCTTCTTGCGAAAACGTCGCGCGATGGCCAGGGCTGACGATAGCATGAGGCGCACAGGCGGCCATTTCGCGGGTGACCCGAACAATAACATCAGCAGGCACGTCAGCTTGATTTTGCGCCCATTCCGGCGTGGTCTCTTGTACCGCTTCGGCCAGTTGGTCAAACCCTGTGGTGTAGCGCGCTACGAAGTCCGCGTCATACAGATGTTCATTAATCATGACGTGACACATGGCCATTAACACCGGCAAGTCGCCGCCCGGCTTGAGCGCATGCCATTCATCCGCCTTGCTGGAGAAGACTGACAAACGGGGATCGAAGCTGACCATTTTTGCGCCCTTTTCCTGCGCGGTCATCAGTTCATGCGTTTCGGCAACCTCAATACCTTCATAGAGATTGTGGCCAAAAGAGACCATATAACGGGTATTGGCGATATCCATAGCCAAATCGCCGCCCATCATCACTTTGGCGGCAATCGATTTTCCGGCAGGGCATGTCGAGGCATGCGTAAAGGTGTTTGGCGATCCAAACGCCGTTGCCAGCTGAAATAAATGACCCGAAAGCGAACCGGATTTGGAAGAGAATACGACCCCCTGAGGACCATGCTGCGCTTTTATTGCCATCATTTTTTCGGCAATTTCTTTGTAAGCCTGTTGCCAACTAATAACCTGCCATTCTCCGCTGCCGCGAGGCCCTGTGCGTTTCATGGGTTTGACAATACGGTGCGGGTCGTTGACCAGGCTAACACCACTGCCTCCGCGTGCGCAGACACGCGTGCCCTGTTGAGTCGCATTAGGGTTCCCCTGAATAAAAACCGTCTTGTTATTAATTACCTGTGCCTGTATTGGGCAACGATAAGAACACATTTCGCACAAGCTTGGCGTCAGGGATGTTTTCCCCTTAATGCTCTCTGGAGAATTTCGCGCCAGTGCGCCAGGCGGAAAACTGCCTATCGCGCAGGCCGAGCAACCGATACCCACTCCTCGCAAAAAATTACGCCGACTAATGCTCATATAACCTCCTGTTATTAGATATATCCAATTATTATATGGTGTTTAAATTATTAATTTTTAACCTCACTCACATTTCATTAGAATATAGAGCAGCTAACCGCCAAAATAAAAACCCATTGTTTATAAAAGAATTTTAAAATTTCCAGAACACAACAAATCAGCACTAAATAACAATAATGGTTCTCATTTATATTATTTATCAGCTCATAGATTTCAGAAAATTTATTCCAGTAATTTCCCTTAACAGTGCAAAATTTATTAATCAATTCTATTAAAGCCTGTTCATCTCAATTTTATTGCGTACATCATTCAGCATTGATAATCGCTTTGCTGATTACCTCGCTATTTTTTGGTATTCTTGGACGAGCGCTAAATTGATCCCGGACATAACTGAACAATGAATGACGGCAAGCAGCAACCTGGTTTTCTCTTTCACGATTACGAGACCTTTGGTACCCATCCGGCGCTGGACAGACCCGCGCAATTTGCGGCTATCCGCACAGATAGCGATTTCAACATCATCGGTGAACCTGAAGTCTTTTATTGCAAACCCGCAGACGACTATCTGCCGCAGCCTGAGGCGGTGCTGATAACCGGTATCACACCGCAGGAAGCGCGTGAAAAAGGAGAAAATGAAGCCGCCTTTGCTGCGCGCATCCACGCCCTGTTCACCGTGCCGAAAACCTGTATCCTGGGCTATAACAACGTGCGCTTCGATGATGAAGTGACGCGCAACATCCTGTATCGCAATTTCTACGATCCCTATGCCTGGAGCTGGCAGAACGATAATTCACGCTGGGATCTGCTGGATGTGATGCGCGCCTGTTATGCCCTGCGTCCCGAAGGAATTATCTGGCCGGAAAACGACGACGGCTTACCCAGCTTTCGCCTGGAGCATTTGACCAAAGCCAACGGTATTGAACATGCCAATGCCCACGATGCGATGGCCGATGTATACGCCACAATTGCCATGGCGCAATTAGTGAAGTCGCGCCAGCCGCGCCTGTTTGATTATCTCTACAGCCATCGCAATAAGCACAAGCTGGCCGCACTGATTGATGTCCCGCAAATGAAGCCGCTGGTCCATGTTTCGGGGATGTTCGGCGCATGGCGCGGCAACACCAGTTGGGTGGCGCCATTAGCCTGGCATCCTGAGAATCGCAACGCGGTGATTATGGTCGACTTAGCCGGTGATATTTCACCGCTGCTGGAACTGGACAGCGACGCGCTGCGTGAGCGGCTCTACACTGCTAAAGCTGATCTGGGAGATAACCCAGCCGTGCCGGTTAAACTGGTGCACATCAACAAATGCCCGGTACTGGCACAGGCGAATACCTTGCGCCCGGAAGATGCCGATCGCCTTGGCATTAACCGCCAGCATTGTCTGGATAATCTCAAAATACTGCGCGAAAACCCGCAGGTTCGCGACAAAGTGGTGGCCATCTTCGCCGATGCGGAACCCTTTACGCCATCAGATAACGTAGACGCACAGTTGTACAATGGTTTTTTCAGCGATGCTGACCGTGCCGCAATGAAAATCGTCCTGGAAACTGAGCCGCGCAATTTACCGGCGCTGGATATCTCCTTTGTCGATAAGCGCATTGAAAAGCTGCTGTTTAACTACCGCGCACGTAACTTTCCCGGAACGCTGGATGAAGCCGAACAGCAGCGCTGGCTGGACCATCGTCGTCAAATATTCACGCCGGAGTTTTTGCAAAATTACGCCAATGAATTGCAGATGCTGAGCCAGCAATATGCAGATAACAAAGAGAAACTGATGCTACTGAAGTCACTCTGGCACTATGCGCAAGAGATTGTATAACTCCCACGTATAAAAAAACCGGAGAACATGTCTCCGGTTTTTTTATCTAAATACAGCTATTACGCGATATCTTCGTCGTACTGTGGCACCGGGTTACGGAAGCTTTTGGTCACGCAAGCCAGGTAAATCAGACCAATAGCGGCCCAGATGAGACCCAGAACCATTGAGCTCTCTTCCAGGTTCACCCACAGCGCACCAACGGTCAGCGCACCGCACATTGGCAGGAACAGATACTGGAAGTGGTCTTTCAGCGTCTTGTTACGCTTCTCACGGATCCAGAACTGGGAGATCACCGACAGGTTAACGAAGGTAAACGCCACCAGCGCACCGAAGTTAATCAGCGCCGTCGCCATCACCAGGTCGAAGTTAATTGCCAGCAGAGCAATCGCACCAACCAGAATGATGTTCATGGACGGAGTACGCCATTTCGGGTGGACATAACCGAAGAAACTTTTCGGGAACACACCGTCACGCCCCATTACATACATCAGACGCGCTACGCCTGCATGCGCCGCCATACCTGACGCCAGTACGGTAATGGTAGAGAAAATCAGCGCGCCGACCTGGAAGAACTTACCAGCGACATACAGCATGATTTCCGGCTGCGAAGCGTCCGGATCCTTGAAGCGTGAGATATCCGGGAAGTACAGCTGCAACAGATAGGTGGAGACGATAAAGATCAGGCCACCAATCAGCGCGGTCAGGAAAATCGCCCGCGGGATCACACGTTCAGCGTCTTTGGTTTCTTCAGACAGGTTGCTGATACCGTCAAAACCGGTGAACGAGAAGCACAGAATAGTCGCTCCCGTGATCATCGGGATCACATGCGCATCACCTGACCAGAACGGACGGCTGCTCGCTAGCGTACCGGCACCTTCCCCTTCGAACACGCCATAAACGACCATGCCGAGGATCACTGCAATCAGCACCACCTGCAACAACACGATGACGGTGTTGAAATTCGCAACAGATTTCAGGCTGCGCAGGTTAAAGGCGGTCATAAAGGCCACCAGCGCCACCACGAATATCCATGACGGTATCGACGGCACCAGAGCTTCAAAATAAATTTTCGCCAACAGAATGTTGATCATCGGTGCGAACAGGTAGTCCAGCAGTGATGACCAACCCACCATAAAGCCAACGGTCGGGCTAATGGATTTCTGGGCGTAAGTGTAGGCAGAGCCTGCAGACGGATAGCGACGCACCAGTTTACCGTAGCTCAGTGCGGTAAAGAGGATGGCGATCAGTGCAAAGGCGTAAGCTGTCGGGACGTGACCATCGGTCATTCCTGATACGATACCGAATGTATCGAACAGCGTCATCGGCTGCATATAGGCAAGGCCCATCATGACAACCGGAACCAGCGTAAGCGTTTTACGTAATTCCACGCGAGAGGTGTTTGGAGTAGCGTTATGCGACATGGATATCCCCCATTACGGCGAAAACCGTCGCGTAAGCAAAAAATTGCCCCATTTTTTGTTAATCCTCAGCGACAACAACTGTCGATTTTTAAGTAAGTATCTATCCGGTACGAAGCCCGGCCTCTTTTATGAATGATTGGTTTGATGCAAAAAAATAACCGACGCGTATTAAAACGTCGGTTAATGTCATTTTTTGCAAGCGGCGTATTTTGCACTAATTTGGAGAGAAATAACAAGAGATTGAAGCTACTACAAAAGAATATTTTTTCTTAACTGATTGATTTATCAGCAGCCGTTTTAACGTACACCCCCGCAATAGCACTATTTGCTAAAATCTCATCCCGCCACCAGGCACTGGCCAACCCGGCAGTCTGTTCATTCCAACCTATCCACACGGGTTCAAAGATAATTTGTGCGACCACCTTTTTCTCAATCAGAGCGCCGCTCTCCAGAAATCGCTGCGCCAGATAGCGCGGAATATAGCCGCATCCCAGACCACTGATTTGCAGTTCCAGCTTGGTTTTGAAGTCAAAAACGGTGATGGCTTCCTGATCGTCGAGCACCTGAGAGCCCGAGACGTTGGCATGCTGTGCATTGTCGCCCACCACAATCGCGCGAAAACGCCGAATAGTGCGACGATTCAACGGCTCCTGTTCCTGCGCCAGCGGATGATGCGACGCAACCACAAACACCTGCTCCAGAACCCCTAGCTGCGCAAAGCCAAATTCGCTCGCGGCAGGCGGCTCATGTGTGGCGCCGACAATAATATCCGCCCGCCCCTGAGTGAGGGCATCCCAGGAGCCGCCCAGCACGCCATTGATAAATTTCAGGCGCGTCACACTGTGGTGTTGATAGAAAGATTCGATGAGTGGGGCCAGCAGCGAAAAGGGAAACGTATCATCTACGCCAATAACCAGTTCATTCTCCCAGCCTTCGTGAAGTTTAATCGCCTGCTTTTCGAGTTCGCGGACGGTGTGCAACACCTCCCGCCCCTTTTCCAGCAGCATCTGCCCGGTACGGGTAAACTTAGCCCGATGTCCGCTGCGATCGAGTAGCTGAATATTAAGATCGCTTTCCAGCTTATGGACGGTGTAGCTAAGCGCAGACGGCGTCTTAAACAATTTTGCCGACGCCGCTGCGAAACTGCCCTCTTTTTCCAACGCATCGAGGATGATAAGAACGTCCAGCAGTGGTTTCATACTCGCCCCCTGGCGGTATCAGCGGCACTCTGCTGGTCTGTCACTCCATCGGCATCACCAGCGGGTCAGGATACTGGTACTCAAACCCAAGCTCGTTACAAATACGGTTGCCATCAATGACTTTACCTTTACCGTTATCCTCATTGCCACGAAATTCCGGCGGCTCCATCCCCAACTGGCGGGCCATCTGTGGATAGAACACATTGCGCGCCGGATGCATAGGCGCACATATATTATAGATGTGTCCCCCTTTTGGCGCTTGCAGCAGCAAAGAGATGGCGGAAACCACATCATCCAGATGCACCAGATTGACGCCATGGTGTCCATCTGGCGCCGTCTTGCCAGCGAAAAAACGACCGGGATGTCTTCCCGGGCCGACAAGTCCGGCCAGGCGCAAAATATCCACCGAAGTGCCGGGTAAATTGTGCAACCAGTCTTCAAGTTCTTTCAAAACGCGACCACTTGCCGTGACCGGGTTACGCGGAGTCCCTTCTTTCACGATGCCTTGTGCATCGCCATAGACCGACGTCGAACTGGTAAAAATAATCCGCGGGATACGGTACGCCAGCGCACTGTCGACCAGCTCCTGCATAGCCTGCAGGTAAAATGTCTCCCCCGGACCGCTACGGCGCGCAGGTAGCGTAATAACCAGCGCGTCGGCGTCCATCAGTGCGTCGAGATCGTCTGTCTCACAGACCAGTTCAGGCTCCAGGCGCAGCGAGTAGCTCTCTATACCACTCATGCGGGCCGCTTCCACCCCATCCAATGTGGTTTTGCTGCCGGTAACCTGCCAGCCTCTCGCCGCCAGCGACATAGCTAACGGCATGCCTAACCAACCTAAACCGACAATTGCGACCTTTTTCATGCCTTCTCTCCTGACTTTTGGCCTATAACGCAAGGCTACGCTAGCCCACAGTGGCTGACAATTCATAGTATCAATATGAAATGAATTAATGATCAAAAAAAGCCCTTGCTTTCCGTAGCTAAAGTGGTTTAGGTTAAAAGACATCAAATGAATAAACATTCATCGAGAAAATTTATGACACGCGCTCAATTCAAACACCATCATCACCATCATCCTGACTAGTCTTTCAGGCGATGTGTGCTGGGAGACATTTAAATCTTCCAGCGGTGCATGAGCGTATGAGAAAGCCCCCGGAAGATTTCTTCCGGGGGCTTTTTTTTGTGCGTGACCCAAACTGATTCAGACAGGATAACGAGGAATAAAGAATGTTAGATAACACCCGTTTACGCATAGCTATGCAGAAATCAGGTCGTTTAAGCGATGATTCACGCGAATTGCTGGCCCGTTGCGGCATTAAAATTAATCTTCACACCCAGCGCCTGATCGCGATGGCTGAGAATATGCCGATCGATATTCTGCGCGTGCGTGATGACGATATTCCGGGTCTGGTGATGGACGGCGTCGTAGATCTCGGCATCATCGGGGAAAACGTTCTCGAAGAGGAACTGCTCAACCGCCGGGCCCAGGGTGAAGATCCGCGCTATTTTACCCTGCGTCGTCTGGACTTCGGCGGCTGCCGTCTTTCGCTGGCTACCCCGGTTGATGAAGCCTGGGATGGCCCGGCAGCGCTGAACGGTAAGCGTATCGCTACCTCTTACCCACACCTGCTTAAACGTTATCTTGATCAAAAAGGGGTGTCGTTTAAATCCTGTCTGTTAAACGGCTCTGTAGAAGTCGCTCCCCGCGCAGGTCTGGCTGATGCGATTTGCGATCTGGTGTCAACCGGAGCCACGCTTGAAGCCAACGGTCTGCGTGAAGTGGAAGTGATTTACCGCTCTAAAGCCTGCCTGATTCAGCGCGACGGCGAAATGGCCGAAGCCAAGCAACAACTGATCGACAAACTGCTGACCCGTATTCAGGGGGTTATTCAGGCACGTGAATCAAAATACATCATGATGCACGCGCCGAGCGAACGTCTGGACGAAGTCATCGCCCTGCTGCCTGGCGCTGAGCGCCCTACCATTCTGCCACTGGCGGGTGACCAGCAGCGCGTAGCCATGCACATGGTCAGCAGCGAAACGCTGTTCTGGGAAACGATGGAAAAACTGAAAGCGCTCGGCGCCAGCTCCATTCTGGTGCTGCCGATTGAGAAGATGATGGAGTGATAGCCATGAGCTTCAATACCCTGATCGACTGGAATAGCTGTAGCCCCGAGCAGCAGCGCGAACTGCTGATGCGCCCGGCGATATCCGCCTCTGAAAGCATCAGCCGTACGGTGGCCGAGATTCTTGAGAACGTCAAAAATAACGGCGACCGGGCGCTGCGTGAATACAGTGCTAAGTTTGACAAAACCGAGGTCGGCGCGCTGCGCGTCACCGAAGAAGAAATTCAGCAAGCCAGTAGCCGCCTGAGCGACGAGCTGAAACAAGCCATGCAGGCGGCGGTGCGTAATATTGATGCGTTCCACACCGCGCAAATCCTGCCGCCGGTGGATATTGAAACTCAGCCTGGCGTGCGCTGCCAGCAGGTTACTCGCCCTATCGCCTCCGTGGGGCTGTATATTCCTGGGGGATCGGCACCGCTATTCTCGACCGTATTAATGCTGGCGACCCCGGCGCGTATCGCCGGCTGCAAAAAAGTAGTGCTCTGCTCACCGCCGCCGATTGCCGATGAAATCCTCTACGCCGCGCAACTGTGTGGCGTAAAAGAGGTGTTCAACGTGGGCGGCGCGCAGGCCATTGCCGCGCTGGCGCTGGGTACCAAATCTATTCCTAAGGTCGATAAAATCTTCGGGCCAGGCAATGCGTATGTGACCGAAGCCAAACGTCAGGTCAGCCAACGTCTTGACGGCGCGGCTATCGACATGCCTGCGGGCCCGTCTGAAGTGCTGGTTATTGCCGACAGCGGCGCGACGCCTGACTTTGTTGCTTCCGACCTGCTCTCTCAGGCCGAACACGGCCCCGACTCGCAGGTTATCCTGCTGACGCCAGACGCTACGCTGGCCGAAGGCGTGGCTAAAGCCGTTGAACGCCAGCTTGCCGAGCTTTCCCGCGCCGACACCGCACGTCAGGCGCTCGCCGCCAGTCGACTGATCGTCGCCAGAGACCTTGAGCAATGCGTGGCCATCTCTAACGCCTACGGCCCGGAGCACCTGATTATTCAGACCCGTAACGCGCGTGAACTGGTTGACGATATCACCAGCGCTGGTTCGGTCTTCCTGGGTGACTGGTCTCCTGAGTCGGCTGGCGACTATGCTTCCGGCACCAACCACGTTCTTCCGACCTACGGCTATACCGCAACCTGCTCAAGCCTTGGGCTGGCTGATTTCCAGAAACGGATGACGGTACAGGAATTAACTCCCCAAGGTTTCTCTGCCCTGGCCTCCACCATTGAAACACTGGCCGCGGCTGAACGACTGACTGCCCACAAAAATGCCGTCACCCTGCGCGTTAACGCCCTGAAGGAGCAAGCATGAGCACTGACAACTTTCTCAGCGTCACTGATTTAGCCCGTAAGAATGTTCGCGAGTTAACGCCCTATCAGTCTGCCCGTCGTCTTGGCGGTAACGGGGACGTCTGGCTCAACGCGAATGAGTACCCAACCGCCGTTGAGTTCCAGCTACGCCAGCAGACGCTGAACCGCTATCCGGAGTGTCAGCCGAAAGCCGTAATTGAGAATTACGCGCAGTATGCTGGCGTCAAACCAGAGCAGGTGCTGGTCAGCCGCGGTGCAGATGAAGGGATCGAACTGCTGGTGCGCGCTTTTTGCGAACCCGGTAAAGATGCAATTCTCTACTGTCCGCCGACTTACGGCATGTACAGCGTCAGCGCCGAAACGATTGGCGTTGAATGCCGCACCGTCCCGACCCTGGATAACTGGCAGCTGGATTTACAAGGCATCGCGGACAAGCTTGATGGCGTGAAAGTGGTCTACGTATGCAGCCCCAATAACCCAACCGGCCAGCTGATAAATCCGCAGGACCTACGTTCACTGCTCGAAATGACGCAGGGTAAAGCCATCGTGGTCGCTGATGAGGCCTATATTGAATTTTGTCCTCAGGCCACGCTGGCAGGCTGGCTGTCTGAGTATCCGCATCTGGCAGTATTACGTACGCTGTCTAAAGCGTTTGCTCTCGCCGGTTTACGCTGCGGATTTACGCTGGCGAATGAAGAGGTTATCAATCTGCTGTTAAAGGTGATTGCCCCCTACCCGCTTTCTACCCCGGTAGCGGATATTGCCGCCCAGGCGCTGACGCCACAAGGGATTTCCGCCATGCGCCAACGCGTAGAGCAGATCCTGCTAGAGCGTCAGTATCTGGTGGAGAACCTGAAAACCATTCGCTGTGTAGAGCAGGTTTTCGACTCTGAAACCAACTATGTTCTGGCGCGCTTCACCGCATCAAGCAGCGTATTTAAATCTTTGTGGGATCAGGGCATTATCTTACGAGATCAGAATAAACAACCTTCATTAAGCGGCTGTCTGCGAATTACTGTCGGAACCCGCGAAGAGAGCCAGCGCGTCATTGACGCCTTACGTGCGGAGCAAGTATGAGCCAGAAGTATCTTTTTATTGACCGTGATGGAACCCTGATTTCAGAACCGCTAAGTGACTTTCAGGTCGATCGCTTTGACAAACTCGCCTTCGAGCCGGACGTCGTTCCCGTTTTGCTGAAGCTGCAAAAAGCTGGCTTTAAGCTGGTGATGATTACTAACCAGGATGGACTCGGTACGCAGAGCTTCCCGCAGGCCGATTTTGACGGTCCGCATAACCTGATGATGCAAATATTCACCTCTCAGGGCGTAGCATTTGATGAGGTGCTGATCTGCCCGCACCTGCCAGCGGACGCGTGTGATTGCCGTAAGCCAAAAGTGAAACTGGTTGAGCAGTATCTGGTTGAACAGGCCATGGATGTGGCAAACAGCTACGTCATTGGTGATCGGGCGACCGATATTCAGCTCGCAGAAAACATGGGCATTAGCGGATTACGCTACCACCGCGACACCCTGAACTGGGCGATGATCGGTGAGCAGTTGACCAAACGAGACCGTTACGCGCACGTTGAGCGTAATACCAAAGAGACGCAGATTGACGTCAAAGTCTGGCTGGACCGCGAAGGCCGTAGCAAAATCAATACCGGCGTTGGCTTCTTTGACCACATGCTGGATCAAATCGCCACCCACGGCGGTTTTCGCATGGAGATTGCCGTCAAAGGCGATCTGTATATTGACGATCACCACACCGTTGAAGATACCGGTCTGGCGCTGGGTGAAGCCTTAAGGCTGGCATTAGGCGATAAACGCGGTATCAACCGTTTTGGTTTTGTGCTGCCGATGGACGAGTGCCTGGCACGTTGCGCGCTGGATATCTCGGGGCGTCCGCACCTGGAATACCGCGCGGAGTTTACCTACCAGCGCGTTGGCGATCTGAGCACAGAGATGATTGAACACTTCTTCCGTTCACTCTCTTACACCATGGGTGTCACCTTGCACCTGAAAACCAAAGGGAAAAATGACCACCACCGTGTGGAGAGCCTGTTTAAAGCCTTTGGTCGTACGCTGCGTCAGGCTATTCGCGTAGAAGGCGATACGCTGCCCTCCTCAAAAGGAGTGCTGTAATGAACGTGGTGATCCTTGATACCGGCTGCGCCAATCTGCACTCGGTGAAATCCGCCGTCGCGCGCCATGGATACGACCCGGTTGTCAGCCGTGACCCGGACGTGGTGCTGCGTGCCGATAAACTGTTTCTGCCGGGCGTCGGTACCGCCCAGGCGGCTATGGACCAGTTGCACGAGCGTGAACTGATTGAACTGATTAAAGCCTGTACGCAACCGGTACTGGGGATCTGCTTAGGCATGCAACTGCTTGGCCGTCGCAGCGAAGAGAGTAACGGTGTCTCTCTGCTGGGCATTATTGAGCAGGACGTTCCGAAGATGACCGATTTCGGTCTGCCGCTGCCGCATATGGGCTGGAATCGCGTCTATCCGCAGGCGGGAAATCGTCTGTTCCAGGGCATTGAAGATGGCGCATATTTCTACTTTGTACACAGCTATGCTATGCCGGTGAACCCGTGGACCATCGCCCAGTGCCATTACGGCGAACCGTTTACAGCGGCAGTACAAAAGGACAATTTCTTTGGCGTGCAGTTTCACCCTGAACGCTCGGGCGCGGCTGGGGCGCAGTTGCTGAAAAACTTTCTGGAGATGTAATGATTATTCCGGCATTAGATTTAATCGACGGCACGGTGGTGCGTCTTCATCAGGGCGATTACGCAACGCAACGTGATTATGGCAATGATCCTCTCCCCCGTTTACAGGATTACGCAGCTCAGGGTGCCGAAGTACTGCACCTGGTTGATTTAACTGGCGCGAAAGACCCGGCGCAGCGGCAGATCTCGCTGATTAAAACGCTGGTCGCTGGTGTCAATGTTCCGGTACAGGTTGGCGGTGGCGTGCGTACTGAATCGGACGTTGCGGCGCTGCTTGACGCAGGCGTGGCGCGCGTGGTGGTAGGTTCGACGGCAGTAAAATCCCCCGAAGTCGTCAAAAGCTGGTTTGCCCGTTTTGGAGCCGACGCGCTGGTACTGGCGCTGGACGTTCGTATTGACGAGCGCGGTAATAAACAGGTAGCGGTTAGCGGCTGGCAGGAAGATTCCGGGGTTTCTCTGGAAGAACTGGTTGAGACCTATTTACCCGTCGGCCTGAAGCACGTGCTGTGCACCGATATCTCCCGCGACGGTACGCTGGCTGGCTCAAACGTCGCGCTTTATGAAGAAGTGTGCGCCAAATATCCGCAGGTAGCATTCCAGTCATCTGGCGGCATTGGCGGGATCGAGGACGTAGCAGCCCTGCGTGGAACCGGCGTACGCGGCGTGATCGTCGGACGCGCCCTGCTGGAAGGTAAGTTCACCGTTGAGGAGGCCATTCAATGCTGGCAAAACGCATAATTCCTTGTCTGGACGTTCGTGATGGACAGGTGGTAAAAGGCGTCCAGTTTCGCAATCACGAGATTATTGGTGACATTGTCCCGCTGGCAAAACGCTATGCCGATGAAGGCGCAGATGAACTGGTGTTCTACGATATCACCGCCTCCAGCGATGGCCGCGTAGTGGATAAAAGCTGGGTATCTCGCGTGGCGGAAGTGATCGATATTCCGTTCTGCGTTGCCGGTGGCATTAAATCCATCGACGATGCGGCGCGAATCCTCTCCTTCGGGGCGGATAAAATCTCTATCAACTCCCCGGCGCTGGCCGAACCGGAGCTTATCACCCGCCTGGCGGACCGCTTCGGCGTGCAGTGTATCGTGGTAGGCATTGATACCTGGTATGACGCCGAAACCGGCAAATATCATGTTAACCAATATACCGGGGATGAAAGCCGTACCCGCATCACGCAGTGGGAAACGCTGGACTGGGTGCAGGAAGTACAAAAACGCGGCGCAGGTGAAATCGTCCTGAACATGATGAACCAGGACGGCGTGCGTAACGGCTACGATCTGGAGCAACTGAAAAAAGTGCGCGACGTGTGCCACGTACCGCTGATCGCGTCCGGCGGCGCGGGCACCATGGAACACTTCCTTGAAGCATTCCGGGACGCCGACGTTGACGGCGCGCTTGCCGCCTCCGTCTTTCACAAGCAAATTATTAATATTGGCGAATTAAAAGCGTACCTGGCAACACAGGGCGTGGAGATCAGGATATGTTAACGAAGCAACAATGCCGCGAGCTGGACTGGGAAAAAACCGACGGACTGATGCCAGTCATCGTGCAGCATGCGGTTTCCGGTGAGGTACTAATGCTGGGTTATATGAACCCGGAAGCACTGGATAAAACGGTTGAAAGCGGCAAAGTGACCTTTTTCTCGCGGACCAAACAGCGCCTGTGGACCAAGGGTGAAACCTCCGGTCACTTCCTGAACGTGGTGAGCATCGCGCCCGACTGCGACAACGACACCCTGCTGGTGCTGGTTAACCCGATTGGCCCGACCTGCCATAAAGGCACCTCAAGCTGCTTTGGCGATGCCAGCCACCAGTGGCTGTTCCTGTATCAACTGGAGCAACTACTGGCCGAACGTAAAACCGCTGACCCGGCAAGCTCCTACACCGCGAAGCTGTATGCCAGCGGCACTAAACGTATTGCCCAGAAGGTAGGCGAAGAAGGCGTAGAGACCGCGCTGGCCGCAACCGTGAACGATCGTTTCGAACTGACCAATGAAGCCTCTGATCTGATGTATCACCTGCTGGTTCTGCTGCAGGACCAGGACCTCGACCTGACGACGGTGATTGAGAATTTACGCAAAAGACATCAGTAATAGACAGATACCGGCACTATGCCGGTATCTTTATTTAACTGAGTGTTTAATCATTTCCGAATAAATCTCTGGTATAGACTTTATCGGCTACATCCAACAGTTCTTCGGCCATCCGGTTAGAGATTATAACATCGGACTCGCTTTTAAATTTAGCCAGATCACGCTCAACCCGCGAATTGAAAAAACTATCATCTGGCAATACAGGCTCATAGATTATGACCGGGATACCTTTCGCTTTAATACGCTTCATAATACCCTGGATAGACGATGCCCGGAAATTATCTGAGCCACTTTTCATAATCAATCGGTAAATACCGACGACCTTTGGCTTTCGTGAAATAATTGCATCAGCAATAAAGTCTTTTCGCGTCCGGTTAGCATCAACGATTGCTGAAATAATATTATTTGGTACAGATTTATAGTTGGCGAGTAATTGCTTAGTGTCTTTTGGCAGACAGTATCCACCGTAACCGAATGAGGGATTGTTGTAATGGTTACCAATACGCGGGTCCAGACAAACCCCTTCGATGATCTGTCGAGCATTAAGCCCCAGGGTTTCTGCATAGCTATCAAGTTCGTTAAAATAGGCAACACGCATCGCCAGATAGGTATTTGCAAAGAGCTTGATAGCTTCGGCTTCGGTTGAGTCGGTAAATAGGGTCGGAATATCTTTCTTCAGAGCCCCTTCCTGTAGCAGTGCAGCAAACGTTTCTGCACGGGAAGATCGTTCACCAATTACAATGCGTGAAGGGTACAAATTGTCATATAGCGCTTTACCCTCTCGCAGGAATTCTGGGGAAAAGATGATATTGTCTGAGCTATACTTTTGACGCATCGATTGAGTAAAACCGACAGGAACAGTCGATTTTATTACCATTACTGCATCTGGATTTATTTTAATAACATCCTGTATAACTGACTCGACGCTGCTAGTATCGAAATAATTAGTTTTGGGATCGTAATCTGTTGGGGTAGCAATAATGACAAATTCTGCGTTCTGATAAGCTTTGTGCTTATCCAGGGTAGCGCTGAATGTTATATCTTTTGATTGCAGATACTGTTCAATTTCTTGATCAACTATCGGAGATATCCGATTATTTAGCATCTCGACACGGGAAGGAACTATGTCCAGAGCAATGACCTGATGATGTTGGGCGATAAGAAGACCATTTGACAGGCCAACATATCCGGTACCAGAAATGGTGATTTTCATTTCATGCTCTCAGTATTATCTTAATAATTAATCATGATGTCGTACATCCTGATAAGAGAATAATGTTTTAACGTTTTGTTGAATATTGTGTCAACGAAGGTTAAAACAATTCAGATTTTCTTTATCAGTGTACGCTAGAAATATTAAGTAAAAATTAAGCAATCAACTTAAATCAATAAGATTTGGGATAAAAAAAAGCCCGGTCAAAAAACCGGGCCAGTGAACGTCAGAAGACTTATTCCATCCATTCAGTATGGAAAACACCTTCTTTATCAGTACGTTTATAAGTATGCGCACCGAAGTAGTCACGCTGGGCCTGAATCAGATTTGCAGGGAGCACCTCTGCACGATAGCTGTCGTAATAAGCGACAGCAGCAGAGAATGTCGGTACCGGGATACCATTCTGCACAGCATACGCAACAACATCACGTAGCGCCTGTTGGTATTCATCAGCAATGTTCTTGAAGTACGGGTCGAGCAGCAGGTTTGCGATACCAGGGTTTTTAGCATAGGCATCGGTGATTTTCTGCAGGAACTGCGCGCGGATGATGCAGCCCGCACGGAAGATTTTTGCAATCTCGCCGTAGTTCAGATCCCAATTATGCTCGTCAGATGCGGCACGCAGCTGTGAGAAGCCCTGAGCATAAGACACGATCTTACCGAGGTACAGCGCACGACGTACTTTCTCAATAAATTCTGCCTTATCACCCGCAAGCTGAGTTTTAGGACCGGACAGGACTTTAGAGGCAGCAACACGCTGATCTTTCAGTGAAGAGATGTAACGTGCAAACACAGACTCAGTAATCAGAGACAGTGGTTCACCGAGATCCAGAGAGCTCTGGCTGGTCCATTTACCCGTCCCTTTATTCGCCGCTTCATCCAAGATGAAATCCACCAAATATTTACCATCTTCATCTTTTTTAGTGAAGATATCTTTGGTGATATCGATCAGGTAGCTACTCAGCTCGCCGTTATTCCACTCGGTGAAGGTGCTAGCCAGCTCTTCGTTGCTTAGGTTCAAACCACCTTTCAACAATGAGTAAGCTTCAGCAATCAGTTGCATATCACCGTACTCAATACCGTTGTGTACCATCTTCACATAGTGACCAGCACCGTCGGCACCGATATACGTCACACACGGTTCACCATCTTCTGCAACAGCGGCGATTTTGGTCAGGATTGGGGCAACCAGCTCGTAAGCTTCTTTCTGGCCACCAGGCATAATAGATGGTCCCTTCAGCGCACCTTCTTCGCCACCGGAGACGCCGGTACCGATGAAGTTAAATCCTTCAGCTGAGAGCTCACGGTTACGACGGATAGTGTCCTGGAAGAACGTATTACCGCCATCAATAATGATGTCACCTTTATCCAGATATGGCTTCAGGGAGTCGATAGCAGCATCAGTGCCAGCGCCTGCTTTCACCATTAACAGGATACGACGAGGCGTTTCAAGGGATTCAACAAACTCTTTTACCGTATAGCAAGGAACCAGTTTTTTCTCCGGATTCTCGGCGATAACCTCTTCCGTTTTTTCACGCGAGCGGTTGAAAACGGACACGGTATAACCACGGCTTTCGATGTTGAGCGCCAGATTGCGCCCCATCACAGCCATACCAACGACGCCGATTTGTTGCTTAGACATTATGTACTCCTGTCAGGTGCGGTTCGCCCTGTAGACTATTACTGCAGGACTTTAGTGAACAATATGTTAACCCAGAAGAATCGCTTACGATAGTAGCATTAAATACTGAAGATACTTACCTTTGAAAACAGTACAATATTTACGTATTCAGTAAATTGGTATTATTTTTTGGTATCGAAAACGGCTCACTTTAATGGACGACTTTTAATGTGAGCGTTTTTAATCTTCCAACCCACAACTTATTTAAAAAAGTTAAACTTTGGGCCGCAACAATGAGAACAAAGGGCATGACAAAATACTTATAGCGCGGTTGAACTTAATAAGAAGATAAATCATGAAATTAACCAAACACACCATCATAATAAAATATAACTCTTTTGAAGGTTGAACACCTCTAATCATTGAGAGAAATACATCAGCTACACTGATTAAAAACAAACCAAGTATAAATGTGTAGTAAATCTTGTCAACAGAAATGAAAATATTAACCAAATCGTTCATGTAATGTTCTTTTCCGAATAACTTCACCGTCCTGGTAAGTTCACCATCATTAAATGTAAAATAAACTGGGCTTGGTGAGGACCACATGAAAGATTGCTTATCAAACACAAAACTCGCCACATCCTGAGGGGTTTTGTACGTTGCCTTAACATAATCAATAATTTCTTTTTTTCGTTCTGAGGCATCTTCCATCGCTAAAATATTAACATGAGAAGTATTCCACGCGCCAAGATGTTCTTTATCAAGACCAACCATAAATTTCCATTCAGGGTTTCTGTTATCAATTCCATATTGATTAACACCGGATAATTTGATTACGGAACTGGTCAGTAAATGAATGATGATATAAATAAAAAGAACTATATTAAATTTTGAAAATTCCCTTACCACATTGTTTCGGTCGTAACGAACACATCCAACAATCAAACAAAAAAAGCTGCAACTAAGACAATAATGATTTCTGGTCGCATTAGATCAGCCAACGCTAAAAAAATACCTGAGAAAACTAACGAGATGTAATTATTTTTAAGGAGGAAATAAATGCCAAGTAAAACAAAAAAGTAGATAAGTGCTGATTTGACAGCAACGGAGAATAAAAAATCATTTCCGGATATAGTGAGTACAAACATGCAGTAACAAAGGCGATTTTATGAGAAAAGATCGTGCTGCATATTTTGTATATCATCACAGAAGGTCCTGCCATGAAAAAAACATTCAAAAGCATCAAAGCATCAATAGAGTGGTATAGATAAAGAACTAATGCTTGGTATAAAGTATATACCGATTGATATGCCCATATATCATAATAACCACCAGGTCCAACATTAAAGGTGTTAACCGTACCATCAGCATACATACCTGCAGTCTGAAAAATTGTTTCAAAGTCGCTTTCTGGCTTGCTATTCACAAGCATTACAAATATTAATTTTGTAGTCAGACTAAGAATAAATATTATCCATACATGATTGGTTTGATGGAGCACACTATCTGATTTATTGATAAAAAAAGTCAGAACAACAATAAAAAGGAATACAAGTCCGATACCTAGGAAATTGAAATAGTGCGTAATATATGCAGAGTTTAGTGATAAAACATTTAATGATACAATAAACCCTACAAATAAGAACAAAACAAAAACACTTGTGAAGTTAATAAACGCAAACATCTTTCTCATTTAAGGAATACTCTCCATAAGCATCAGATAGCCAAAGCACACAAAAATCCCTTGCAGGCACAAAAATTAATATAATGACAATATTGATATTTATGATTTTCAAGGTCAATCATGCTCATCATTAAGGTCCGATTGAATCCACGTACACTTCTCAATAAAATAAGATGGTCGGTTTTTTACTTCTACATAAATTTTACCGATATACTCACCCAATATTCCAATACACAAAAGTTGAACGCCTCCCATAAAGAACAAGCCAACCATTACAGAGGCCCACCCTTCAATGGTATGACCTAATAATTTTTGCATTAATGCCGTAGAACCAATAACAAATGAGACTAAAGAAACCAAAAAACCTAACGATGAGATAATACGAAGAGGTTTTACTGATAGAGAGGTAATTCCATCAAGCGCAAGTGACAACATCTTCTTTAGTGGATACTTCGACTCACCAGCAAGACGTGCTTTTCTTGAGTAAAGAACTGTTGTGCTTTTAAAACCTAATAAAGGGATAATTCCACGGATATACAAATTTTTTTCTTTAAAATCGAGAAATGCATTTAATGCATTTCGCCCCATTAATCGATAGTCAGCATGTTGCTCGATTTGATGAACTCCAAGTCTGCCCATCAATTTATAGAACAATGCAGCTGTATTTCGCTTGAAAAAGCTATCCGTCGTTCTGTCATCTCTAACACCATAAACAATCTCATAGCCATTATGATACTCATCAACCATTTTAGTTATAGCAGTGACATCGTCTTGTAGATCAGCATCAATACTAATGGTAATATCAGCATCAGAAAATCTTAACCCTGCTCTTAAAGCAAGTTGATGCCCCTTATTACGGGATAACTTCAAACCACGGACATTTTCGAATTCAAGAGAAGCAGTGTTAATTTTTTCCCAAGTATCATCTCGACTGCCATCATCAACAAATAACACATAGCTATCTGCTGATACACGCTCAGTCTCAACCAAAGAATGAATGACATCCCTCAATTGAGATAGGCACATCGAAAACATATCACTTTCATTATAGCAAGGCACAACAATAGCAAGCAAAGGATGTTTCTTTTTTCCCAGAGTCATTTCATCGCCCATAGCTTATTAATTACAAAACAAGAGGTTGTATAGATTACCATACCTGAAAATTGAGACAGATATTCATTGAAAGACAGAAAATCAATCGCATACTTTATAGTTAAGATATTAAGTCCGTACGAAATTGCAACAGTAACCAAGAATTTTATAAATCGAGTTAACTTTATACCTACCAAAAAAGTAAATTTCGAATTCATGAAAAAACTAATTACAATACCAGCGATATATCCCAAACCGTTTGAAATAAACATCGGAATACCTATATGCATCAATGTAAAAATTATCAACATAGTGGTAATCGTATTCACAAAACCAATAATGCAAAATCTCACAAGTTGATTATTCATGATGTGCAGATCGTTTATATTATATTTCATTACATATTATTCTTATTAAAACCATAAGCCATACACAGGTTAAGTTAATATTAAAACCAACGCCAATGATGAATCCTAAAAAATGAAATCATTGATCTAAAGAACAAGATAATATGTTTCAATCCCTTACGTGCAGCATAGCCACCATGATGAATAACTTCAACTGAAGGTACATAAGCAATATCGCAGAACTGTTTAGCTCTAATGCTTAAATCGAAATCTTCGAAATATAAAAAATACCGGCGATCAAAACCCTGACATTTTTTCCATACATCGGTTTTGAAAAACATGAAGCATCCGCTTACCATTGGCGGATTCCAATAAACTTCATTGCTATTGATAACATCTACCATTTCATAGTTCTTTAATAACTTATAAAATATTTTTTTCATGAATGCTGGAGCAAATCCTCTCAATAAAAGAACCAATACCGAGGGATACTCTTTACATAACCTCTGGACCGTTCCATCGGTCCATTTTGCATAAGGTGTAATAAGACCACAACGTGAGTTATTATGCATAAACTGGATTGCATTAACAATCGCATCTCTACTTATTATCAAATCAGGGTTAATAATAAGATGGTAATCCGACTGTACGTCTAATGCCTGGTTGTGTGCGCTACCAAAACCGACATTCGTAGCATTTTTTGAATAGGTAAAATCAACGTGCTTAAAATAGCGACCAATATACTCCGTTGATAGTCCAGATTGATATTCATCTGGACTATTATCAATTACATAAAGGTGATAAATGCTCCCTGCATTATCTAAGCTTGTGACTAGGCTAGTAAGAGTATCATTCAATTGATTAAGCTCAGGCTTATAAACAACTAATGAAATAGTTAATTCAGTAACATTGTTCATTAATACACTCATAGCAAATACACTATACGAATATTTTTGGGAAAAGTTCAGAAAATCGATCTTCCCATGTAACACTTTCAAGACTATCTTCACAAAAATAAAGTGTATCGTTTGGAACCTTAAATGGACAATCCGTCCTATGGCCTTCTATTTTTTTATTATGCCAAAACATCTCACCGAATCGAGTTGAAAGTAACGGTATCTTTTTTGCCGAGTACTCATAAAATTTTATTGGATCAACAAACCTAGTAATATCATTGATTTGGAATGGTATTAACCCAACATCTATGTGTGACAATACAATCGGAACCTCATCATGAGAGATAGCTTTCTCTATCAGAATATTCTTCGGTAGATTAATGGGCTTTAGCGTTTTGAGTGGCCCAATTAAACGGATTTTTGATGATGGGTTAAGTTCAGCCAGCTCAATAACCCAGCTCCAGTCAAACCAGCTCGCAATTGTTCCAACATACCCAAACACAACCCCCTTCCCGCTTTCAATCCTTTCCCGGCGCAGTCCAGTAACGAAATCAGAAGTACATGCGTTTAAGCAAAGCTCAACATTAGTAAATCTTGAAAATTTTTCCTGTAACGGATGACTAGTACATATTACTGTATTAACAGTAGAAGCAATTTTTTTTTCTATGTTAGCCATACTAAAAGATGAATAACCTTTAAAAAAGGCAGGATAATTGTCCATTGCATCAAAGAAAATACTTTTCCAACCAGATTGCTTAGATAACTCCAGAGCCAAAAGACTAGGTTTCCCAATTACAAGTATTGTATTTTCATCTTTAAATTCATTCACTTGCTTTTTAACAAACTCCAATGAACCTTTATTAAAAAGTTTAAATAACAAATGAAAGGGTTCAATTGGAAATACAGCTGGAACAGGTACTACTGTAAAGTTAATAAAAGTACGTTTACTCGCTGGTTCCCTGGCATGCCTACCAGGGATAAGGTCGCCTAAATTTGGTAACCTACCGGGATAAGGTTCAACCCAAATAATTTCTTTTACTCCAGCATGAAAAGCATGCTGGATAAAGAAATGGGGCCTTTGACTCATACTATTCCAGGGTACTGGAGATAGATATACTAGCTTCATTCGGAAATTATTCCAAAATAACTACGAACAATTTTAACAATTCTGTCGCTCGATTTTCCATCACCATAAGGTGAAGCACCCTTGGCCATCGCCTGATAAGCTGATTGGTCATCAAGTAGGATAGATACCTGTTCGACAATATCATTCATTTCAGTGCCAATGAGTTTAACAACGCCTTCAGTAACTGCTTCAGGCCTTTCTGTATCTCGTCTGAGCACCAATACCGGTTTACCAAGTGCTGGAGCTTCTTCCTGAACACCGCCGGAATCTGTCAAAATGATATGTGCCTTTTTCATAGCAGAGACAAACGGACCGTAATCAAAAGGTGCTATTAGCTTAATACGTGGATGATTCTGGAGATATTCATCCGTAACCTTACGAATATTTGGATTTGGATGAACCGGAAATACAACAAAAATATCGTCATACTTATTTACTAGCTCAAGGATAGCTTTACAAGTATTGATAATTGGCTGGCCAAAATTCTCGCGGCGATGTGATGTCACAAGAACCATACGCATGCCTTCTGGAATATCTACTCCAATTGGGAAATTTTTTTCTGCTGTTGAGAGTAAAGCATCAATAACAGTATTGCCTATGACAAAAATCTTCTCCGAGTTGATCGCCTCTCGAAGCAAATTACTACGAGAGACCTCTGTTGGGGAAAAATGTAAACATGCTAAGTTACCAGCTAGGATTCTATTGGCTTCTTCAGGGTATGGAGAGTAAAGATCATGCGTCCTTAGGCCTGCCTCGAGGTGAGCAAAGGGGATTTTTTGATAGAAACATGCAAGCGCTGTTACAAATACCGTCGTTGTATCTCCTTGCGCGATCACCAAATCTGGTTTTACATCGGTTAAAGTTTTATCAATACCAACCATCAAACGAGCTGTTAACTCTGGTAAGCTCTGTCCCGGCTGCATAATATTAAGGTCGTAATCGCTCTTGATATCAAATAAAGATAAGGCTTGATCCAAAAGATCTCGGTGTTGTGCAGTAGCTAACACGCACACCTCAAAATCGGTAGCTTGTTTAAAAGCATTTACAACCGGAGCCATTTTAATGGCTTCCGGACGTGTACCAATTACACACATAACTTTTTTACCAAACATATCTAAATCCTATTTTTTATATCGAGAAGATTCAACCGCATCACGAGTAGCCTGCAAATAAGCATAGCCATACTCCCTATCAGGCTCAAGATATGCACCTTCACCCCATTCATTCCAGGCATTGATAAAGATCAACTTATCTTCAACATCAGTACGCTCATTGGCTTCGACAATCACATCCTGAAGCCAATTTTTATAGAGTGCTGGAGTCGATTTATGGAATATCATTCCTTTGTTATCGCGACGCGCAGTATTATCCCACATTGGCATTACAGCACGATACAAACGGTCATAATTATATTTAAAATATTTTTTATTAACTACAATATCTTCATAATCTAGGACTAAACCTTCAAATTTCGGCTGAACAAATTTTATTGAATGAGTTATATCACTACAGTGTTTGAACAAAGTGCCGGGATGAAATTCACTTTGCGCATCAAATCCTATAGCCAGAAGATCATGCTCCCAAGTATGCTCTTTCACGCCTACAAGATGAATATCTCCCACTCCCGCCTCATTACATTTATTCCTCCAGTGCTGAAGAACATTTTTACAGTCAGGAATAAAGGATGGGCGATATACTGTCAACAGCGGTTTTCCACCAACCTTGATATAGCGCGGATCCTGCATGTAAGGAATGACACTCTCAATGAAGGTTTTATAGCTATCAACACTATCGCTCTGCTTCATCAGAATTTCACCACAGGTACCATCAAAACGGCGCGTCCAAGACTCATTTGCCCAGCATAACGAAAATGGGAAATCAATATCAGGGTTACTCATAAACAAGTCTAGTGGTCTTTCAAGCAACCTTGCGCCATCAAACCAGTAATAGTAAAAAGAAAAACCGTAGACACCGTAATTTTTAGCGAGTTCCACTTGTCTAAGCATATTCTCTTTCAAACGTAGATCATAAAATCCTAGCTCGCCAGGCAACCGTGGCTGGGAATGTCCAACAAATTGTGGCTTAGCGCGACAAACATTATTCCATTCTGTAACCCCCTTCCCCCACCATTCATCATTTTCGGGGTTAGGGTGAAATTGCGTAAGATAGTAAGCAATTATTTTCGCATCACCTTCTTTACGTTCAAAATGGTCCATACTTTCGGCCACGTATTCAGAAGAGGCAGGTTTTGCAGAACTTAGTATCTGATGTATGTAATCATCTTTAGTCGTATCAACAAAGTCATTGGCTGTACTATTAGGTTGTTGTTTTGCATTACGTATGGCTCTTCTTACACGCCCTACGATAGCTTCTTTAGTTTCATCACTAAATGGTAGCTTCCAATAAACTTTTCTTACTAACTGATATAACTTGCGATTCATTTATACTTACCTTCAATATTTTTATTAACATTGACTCCGGCTAATTCCAGATATTCAAGTGTTTTTGATTGCCATGAGTTACTCAACGCTTCAGCATCTAATGTACTGAGATAATCTTGATCATTTTTTAAATTGATGGCTTTTTGTATGTTTTCTATAAAGTTATCGTAGTTCATCGACCCAGCCACAAGACAACTTTTATATTTCAGGCACTCCACAAGGTCTGTTGTAACAACAGGTTTACGTAATGCCATGTACTCAAACAATTTAACCGGTGATACTGATTCAGTTAACTTATACTTTTTAAATGGCAATATCCCTACGTCATAATAACAGGCATATTGTGGAAGTTCAAAATAAGACTTACTACCAAGGAAGTAAACATTTTCCCTTTCTGCTAATCCGCTGTCTCTAAACGAATTGTCGTGTTCATATCCGATTAATAACAGTTGTAAGCCATCAACATCAGCTATTCTCTTCAATAAATCATAATCTATCCATTTAGCTAAAGCCCCATGGTAACCAACAATAGTTTTCTTATTAGCCAATAATGGTTTAATATCTTCAGGAGGATTATTTGCAGTAACATGCCAGTGTTCGATATCAACACCATTGGTTGATAACAGCATATTTTTAGTTCGATGGTTTGCTACTTCTTCGAACAATTTAGTTGCTGTAGCAACAACAAAAACCGACTCATTCTCAAGTATCCATTTATGACGATTTATAATCGTATCCGGAAAATCGCCAACAATCTCTTCTGTTATTTCATCAATATACTCATATACAACCTTGAATCCCATATCTTGGAATTCCAAGATATCTTCTATTGTAGTTGCGAGATCGATTGATTGTATTCTTACAACTTTTTGCGCAAGTGTATTTGATTTCAACGCTTTCTTTATTTTTTCATTTAGCACGCTGTCGAGTGCATCGAAGACAATCACATTGCTATCTTCGCGTTCATAAACAAATAGTTTTTTATCAACCTGAATGTGCCCACCGTAAATAGCCAACCCACCAAGTCGAGCCGCCTGCAACGAAATATGCTGAAATCTTTGAAACAGCGGTGTGTGCCATCCCATCGGTACATGGAAAAGGTCAATGTAATTTTTTTCGTTAAGAATAAATTTTTCGAGTTCGTTAATTCTTTGCTGATACAATTTACTTTTTTGGATTTTTTTAAAATGATTAACAGATAAATTCCCGGCTGTTTTTATAGCCAGAGGGATTGCATTAATAAGACCATGTCTTTTTACTCCCCCTTGAATACGTTTTACTAAATAACCGCCTAACTGCTTTTTATTTCTTAACCAGTTAGCTATTTTACCTTCATATGGAATTTTAGCCAACATTCTCACCATTCTCAACGGTTTTGTTACCTTCCAACTAAGCGATGCCCGCATCAACTCTACGTTAATCTTATATTGTTCTACTTCGAGTTTATGTTGTTCTACTTCGAGTTTATGTTGATCTATTTCGAGTTTAAATTGTTCTACTTCCTTAACGAGCAACGATTCAGCTAATACCAGGCGCTCAACGCTGGTATTGAATTCTGACAATTCGATTGTTTGATTTTCGATCTGCTCTTTCTGGGCAGCAAGAAGCATACCGACGTTTCTAAAACGCTCTGCTTCATCAATATAGCTTCTACTTTTAATAATCTGTGAAGAATACCAGTTACCTAAATTAGCTTTGTTTCGGCCAGATACCAAACTCTGGAATTCAGATTCAAAATCAGCGCATCTTTCGAGGTCTTCAGGTGTAATATTAAAACCTAATGATTTATAACATAATTCGAAAAACTCTCGCCTAGTCAGATCATTAACTTGCTCATTATACCCAAAGCGAGTATTTGACTGAACAGTAATTAATAATACTCTAAATAACAACCAAGCTAACGACACCTCACCTTCATAAATCCATTCTTGATCAATTAAGCACCATGTCTCAAAATCTGACTCCGAAACGATTATATTTTGCGGAATACAGTCAATTAATTCCCCGGAAACTGTATTTGCCAACCATTCAGGGTCAAAATCACTCGAGCCTTGATTTTTTAAACCGTAGACAAACACCAAATATTTTTTTAAAATATTAATGAAATCATCTAACAACCAATATTCACTAGAAACTATTTGTGATATTTTCTCATTTAGCGACATTCCTACTAAATAGTCATCCTCAGCTTTAATATTATTAATTAATGAGCCATTTTTTTCTTTATCCTTAAATTCCGCAGCACATCGATACGTTTTAATCTTTATTTTATCATCACCATCAGAGATAAAATGACTTTGCTTACAGAAATTTTTGAGCCTTGAGGTACTATAGTGAAATGCTAAATATTCAGATTCAACAACAAGGTGGGGATCTTCTAAAGGACTTGCAACAATTAGAAATGAGTTCGCAAATTCCAGTCCAAGATTATTATCATGTATTACTTTCCATGTTTTTTCCTGTGAGAAAAGTAGATGGCTTGGTAATTGATGATCTTTAAGAGAATTTTCTATTGCAAAAGCTGCTGCATTGAATGAGTTATGCCGGTACGCACTCTCAGTAACAATTGAGTTTGCCGTTTTATAGTCCGGGAATGGAGCAAAAAATTGTAGAGAGTTGAAATTAGCACTTTTCAGAATGCTTTGTAACTTATGCTTACCAAAAGTCTCTGGATCATTTTTAGTATAACGTCCTTCGATACCATACATCACTTTCCATTTATGATCTTCAGGTGCACCAGCAAAGTATTTTAAGCCCAGTTGATTTTCAATTGCAATAATTAACCTACCATTTGGTTTAAGGTAACTATATACATCATCCAGCATCGTTTTTGTTGGAGTATCACTTGTAGTGAACAAATTCGCATACTCGAGAACGCCAATTAACGTGATAACATCAAACTTATGGTCTGTTTCAAGATCAGCAAATTTTTCTGCGAGAACAGTTACATTATCTAAATCTCTGGTACGAGAACGTGCTATTTTGGCCCGTCTAAGAGATCCCTCCACAGCTAATACATTCGCCCCACTTTCCCCAAGAAAACGAGTAATAGCACCGCATCCTGCACCAATTTCAAGTACATCAACCCCTTTAAGTAGACTTTCAAATGGTCTCAGGATATTCGCTCTTTCTGAACCAAGATGATAGACAGTAGGCCAATCAACACAATGACTTCTTAATTCAGTTGAAAGAACACTTAAGTCATTGGTGTTACTAATAATTTCATAGATTTTTTGTTCAATGCTATCTCCATCGCTATAGTTGATACTTTTGTATTCGTTATTGCAATAGACTTTGATATCATCGTTTAAGGAGTATTTCCGAGTATTAAAAAGGCTGGACATTATTTACTCATCCCCTGAAAGCTTATTCATTTTTAAATTCATATTTGACAATCCGAACATTGTCTTATCAGGTTCAACCTGTATATGGATAGCATCATAGCGTCGGTCATGTGGTTCGACATCTTCTGATGCTTTGCTCGCAATTCCCAAGGATATAAAATAGTCACCAGGTGCAAGATTGCATGTGAAACTCATATTAATAATCTCGACACTACCTTTTGAACCTGTAGACATTACGTCTTCAAATTCTAGTAACTCCGAGTTAGTACCATATACAGTGACACCCTCTTTGTTTTTTACTGTAAATCCAATAATCGGACGAAAGATCTCTTCTATAAACCGTACTGACATCGACAGTTCTATATTACTTCCTGATCTCAGTGCTGGGGGATAATTGATGCCTTCACAAGAAAGTATGTAATCCAGAATAATTGCTTTTCGATCTCCCCAACGATAACTTAAACTATTTGAATTGGGACGGCCTAAAAAGACATCTTCACTTTGGTTAAGAGTAACGACGTCGTCACTGCATACATTCTGTACTGTTTCAAGGGGTTGGTTTTGCTTCGCCTTAGATTTTACGCTGCGACCAAATAGTAAATCAAGATAGTAATTAGTGACCTGTCTGGGCTCCCCAATATCCATAACCACTCCGCTATCAATTAACACTGCTTTAGAACAGTGCGTTACTATTTGTTCAGTTGAGTGTGTCACTAATAGGATACTGGTGCCACTCTGCTTAAGCTGTTTTAATCGTTCAAAACACCTTGCTTGAAACTTTGCATCACCAACTGCTAGAGCTTCATCGACTATTAAGATATCCGGTTCGATCTGTGCCTGAACCGCAAATGCAAGACGAACCATCATACCGCTGGAGTAGGTTTTTACAGGTTGATCTATAAACGGCCCAATATCCGCAAAGTCAATAATGCTCTCAAATTTCTCGTCGATCTCTGCTTTACTTAAACCTAATAAGGCAGCATTCATATATACATTATCTCTACCACTGAACTCAGGGTTAAACCCTGACCCTAACTCCAGCAAAGCAGCTATGCGCCCCTTAGTAGTAACTTCACCAGATGTTGGATTAAGTGTCCCGCAGATTATTTGTAATAATGTTGATTTACCACTGCCGTTTTTGCCAACAATGCCAACTGTTTCGCCCTTTTTTACTTCAAATGAGATATTTCGTAGCGCCCAAAACTCTCTATAATATTTATGATCTTTTCTTGAGAGCATTTGTTTAAGTCTGTCTATCGGCTTATCGTATATCTGATAGCACTTACCTATATTCTCAACTTTGATTGCATAATCAAATGACATCAGCGAAACCTTTTCTTGTTTTCTGAAAAAAGAAGAAACCCATCCACAACATCAGCAGTGATGCCACAAAGCAAATTGCATAGAAAATATCTATTCCATGGCCGAAAAAGATAAAAGCTCTAAACGTTTCAACAAAATAGGTCAACGGGTTGATGAAAAGATAATGCCTGTAGTTTTCCGGTAATGCTGTTACTGGATAAAATACAGGTGACATGAAAAGTAACACAGTAATTATGATGTTAATAAATTGTGCTATATCTCTAATAAAGACACTTAATGCACTCAAGAGCCAGCATACACCAGCAACAAAGAATATAAATGGTAAAAGAATCAATGGAAATAGAAAAAATGTTATTGGTGGAATTCCATTCAATACAACATATGCAATTATCCATACAGAAAAACTAACTACAAAATTGAATAATGCACTTCCGACGCAAACTGGAACTAAAATTTCCAGAGGGAATACCACTTTTTTTACATAATTGGCATTTTGTATTATCAATGACGTTGATCGGGCGATGCATTCTGAAAACAAATTGAACATTATCATCCCAGCAAATAATACTAGTGCAAACTCTGTTTTTGATCCGCTATCTACACCCCATTTAGCTTTAAACACAACACTAAAGACAAAGGTATAAATTGCCAGCATAACAATAGGAGTAATTATTGACCAAAGCACTCCTATATATGAACCATTATAACGTGACTTTATATCTCTTATGACTAACCCTTTTAATAATGGGTAATTCTCAAAGAAACTCTGGAGTAAATATTTAAGTGTGGCATCGTGTTTTTTCATTTTTAAAAACTTATAGTTTCATTCAAAGACGAATGCAATTTATCTTTTTCAGAAAGAATTAGCTGTCCATCAAACTCAGGCCATTCAATACCAATATCAGGATCATTCCACATAATTCCACGATCGCTTTGTGGATGATAATAATTAGTGGTTTTATAAACAAATTGGGCTCTCTCGCTAAGCGTCAGAAAACCATGTGCAAAACCTTCCGGTATCCACAGTTGACGTTTATTTTCTGCACTTAAACTAACACCGACCCATTTACCAAATGTGTTTGATTTTTTACGAATATCAACAGCGACATCAAAGACTTCACCTTCAATGCACCGTACTAGCTTCCCTTGGGCATAAGGCTCAAGTTGAAAATGGAGGCCACGTAACACACCTCTTTGTGATTGAGAATGGTTATCTTGAACAAATTCGACACTGCGACCAACAGCCTCATCAAATATATTTTTGTTATAACTTTCGAAAAAAAAACCCCGAGAATCACCAAAAACTATTGGTTCGCAGATTAACACCTCTGGAATGTCTGTTTTGACTATATTCATATATTACTCTTTAAAATTTTCACTTACCAAGAATTTCAATAACAACTCGTTCTACACCCTGACTCCAGTGCGGCAAAACGACGTTGAATACATTTTGAAATTTATCGTTGGATAATCTTGAATTATGTGGCCGCTTTGCAGGGGTAGGGTAGGCAGATGTAGGAATACCATGTACCTCTTCCACAATTAATCTCTCATTGTTCTTTTTCGCAATAGCAAAAACGTACTCTGCATAATCAAACCATGTCGTTTCACCGCTAGCAACTAAATGATATGTGCCGTGAACTTGGCTATTTTGTCGTTCAACTCTAATCGCATGGGCGGTGCAATCGGCAAGCAATTCTGCACCAGTTGGTGCCCCGTATTGATCATTGATGATCGATAATGACTTTTTATCATTTGCAAGACGAAGCATGGTTCTAGCAAAGTTAGCCCCTCGCGCAGCATAGACCCAACTCGTTCTAAAGATTAAATGACGCGGGTTTAAGCGGCTAATAGCTAACTCGCCTGCCAGCTTTGTTTCCCCATACACATTTAACGGGTTGGGGAGTTCTTTTTCACTACGATAGTGCTGCCCTTCACCATCAAAAACATAATCAGTTGAATAATGAATCAACAGAGCACCAATCTTTGCTGTCTCTTTAGCTATAACTTCGACACTTTCGGCGTTGAGCAAATGCGCAAGCTCACGTTCACTTTCGGCTTTATCAACTGCAGTATGTGCAGCAGCATTGACAACGACATTAGGCTTCACGTCATTAATTGTTTTCGCAATACCAGCAAGATTCGTCAGATCGCCACAAATATCTGTATCGAAGTAATCAACGGCTGTAACTTTACCTAATAAGGAAAGAGAACGTTGTAACTCCCAGCCAACTTGACCATTTTTACCAATGAGAAGGATATTCATCGATGCTCCATACTATATAGTCATATATTTGAGTTACAAAGTTACTCATTAATTAACATATAAAGATAACGCCCATATTCTGTTTTTTGCAGCACTTGAGCTTGGGCCTCTACTTGTGCCTTTTCTAACCAACCTTTTCTATATGCAATCTCTTCCAAACAGGCAACTTTCATTCCCTGCCGTTTTTCAATGGTATGGATGAACTGCGACGCCTCAACAAGGCTATCATGTGTACCGGTATCAAGCCAGGCGAACCCACGGCCTAACAATTCTACCTGGAGATTTCCTTTCTCCAGATACATTTTATTCAGGGTTGTAATTTCAAGTTCACCACGTCTGGAAGGCTTAACCTGCTTTGCCATTTCCACCACATGGTTGTCATAGAAATAGAGTCCGGTCACCGCCCAGTTTGATTTTGGTTTTAGTGGCTTCTCTTCAATCGATAATGCCGTGTAGTTTTCATCAAATTCAACAACGCCAAAACGTTCAGGATCCAAGACCTGATAACCAAATACCATCGCGCCGCTCGTAAGCTGTGCTGCAGTTTCAAGTTTTTTACCAAAGCTTTGACCGAAGTAAATATTATCTCCTAGCACAAGCGCGCATGGCTCATTATTGATAAATTCTTCACCAATAATAAAGGCCTGTGCCAAACCATCTGGAGAAGGCTGAACTTCGTAGGATAAACTGATTCCAAACTGTGAACCATCGCCTAACAAACGTTTGAATGATGGCATATCATCGGGTGTAGTAATTACTAAAATCTCACGAATACCCGCCAACATCAGTACGGAAATAGGGTAAAAAATCATTGGCTTATCATAAACAGGCAACAGTTGTTTTGATACGCCTTGGGTTATTGGATAAAGGCGAGTTCCGGAACCACCTGCAAGTACAATACCTTTCATCATTCTTTCCTTTCTTATTCTACCGATCCCAGGCGCTCGCCTGTATAAGAGCCATCCATTATTCTCTGCCACCAATCTCTATTATTTAAATACCAGTGTACCGTTTCACGAATGCCTGATTCGAATGTTTCTTGCGGTATCCAGCCGAGATCATTTTGAATTTTACTGGCATCAATCGCATAGCGCAGATCATGCCCTGGGCGATCGGTTACATAGGTAATGAGATCTGCATAGTGATTAATTCCCGCAGGTTTATCCGTAATAATTTCATCGAGAATACTACAAATAGTCTTTACAACGTCTATATTTTTACGTTCGTTGTGGCCACCAATATTGTAAGTCTCGCCAACCTTCCCTTCAGACACTACTTTATATAAGGCACGCGCATGATCTTCTACAAACAACCAGTCGCGAATTTGTTCACCATTCCCATAAACTGGCAACGACTTACCCGCCAATGCATTCAATATAGTAAGAGGGATCAATTTTTCGGGGAAATGATATGGACCATAGTTGTTTGAACAGTTCGTCACCAGAGTAGGTAAACCGTAGGTTCGACGCCAGGCGCGAACTAAATGATCACTGGATGCTTTCGAGGAGGAATAAGGGCTACTTGGGGAATAAGGCGTTTTTTCAGTAAACAGTGGTAAATCGCTTCCGCTCGCTACTTCCTCAGGATGTGGCAAATCACCGTATACCTCATCGGTCGATATATGATGGAACCGAAATGCGGTCTTACGTGAGTCGTCCAGTTCTGACCAATACTGACGGGCCGATTCCAGAAGAACATAGGTACCGATAATGTTTGTTTCGATAAATGCCGCTGGACCTGTGATAGAGCGATCAACATGGCTTTCTGCCGCAAGATGCATGACCGCATCAGGTTGGTGCACAGCGAAAATTCGTGCCATGGCATTTCTATCGCAAATGTCTGCTCGCTCGAACGCATAACGCGGATCACTAGCAATGTCTACTAACGATTCTAGATTACCAGCATAGGTCAATTTATCTACATTTACCACATAATCATTAGTATTATTAATAATATAACGAACAACTGCAGATCCAATAAAACCTGCACCACCAGTGACGAGTATTTTCACAAGACTATTCCGTATTACGTCGCAATGTTTAAATTCAAACTTCATCCTGCAGAGCCAAACTGTGTTGCGTAAAATTATAAGCAAGCTACCGCCCCAGGCTCTACAGCTACCAGTATACTGAAAAGAATTACAACGTTATCAACTCTCCAGCCGAAACTGGTGAGCAATTTAATATAGGAGTTGGCACAAAATGCTAATCCTATATTCTCCCCTTAAACGCCCTTGAAAACAAGAAAAAATATCACCTTCAGACAAGTGCTAACGGGAAGTACTACTAACATTAACTATTGATTCAAATATAAAAAAAAGGTAGCAATGAGAACTTACTAAGCTCTGAACAGCTCAGAATCCTTCTCTGCTACCTACTTGCAACTATCAGTCAAATCTTCGGATTATGAATTTATCACGTAAGCAACTTCTCAATGCTCTTACGGAACTTCGGCCCTTCTTTCAGGTTACGCAGGCCGTACTTAACAAACGCCTGCATATAGCCCATTTTCTTCCCGCAATCGTAGCTGTCACCCGTCATCAGCATCGCATCAACCGACTGTTTTTTAGCCAGCTCAGCAATAGCATCCGTCAGCTGAATACGCCCCCAGGCACCGGGCTGGGTATGCTCCAGTTCTGCCCAGATATCAGCAGAAAGCACGTAGCGCCCTACTGCCATCAGATCGGAATCCAGAGTCTGCGGCTGGTCTGGTTTTTCAATGAATTCAACGATACGGCTGACTTTACCTTCGTTATCTAAAGGTTCTTTGGTCTGAATAACAGAGTACTCAGACAAATCGCCTTCCATACGCTTAGCCAGCACCTGACTACGCCCGGTTTCATTAAAACGAGCAACCATGGCAGCCAGGTTGTAGCGCAGCGGATCCGCGCTCGCTGTATCAAGAACCACATCAGGTAATACGACGACGAAAGGGTTATCCCCAACAATTGGGCGAGCACAAAGAATTGAATGACCCAGGCCCAGTAACTGAGCCTGACGAACGTTCATAATAGTCACGCCAGGAGGACAGATAGACTGCACCTCGGCTAATAGCTGGCGCTTAACACGCTGCTCAAGCAACGATTCGAGTTCGTAAGAGGTGTCGAAGTGGTTCTCAACCGCGTTCTTAGACGCATGAGTCACCAGCACGATTTCTTTGATACCTGCAGCTACAATTTCGTCGACAATGTATTGAATCATCGGCTTGTCTACGATCGGTAGCATCTCTTTAGGGATTGCCTTCGTGGCAGGCAACATGTGCATCCCCAGACCTGCTACCGGAATAACTGCTTTCAAATTAATCATTAAGTCATTCACCTATTCAATTGTTGCTGAATTATAGCTTTTTAGCTTGTTTTAGCCAGTATGAATTACATTACTCCGATGCAGCGTATGTTACGCCGCTTAACTTCGCAATGCAGTAATCTTAATCCCAGGGAGTGTCACTTTAGCCAGGAATGGTCGCAAAGTTACCTCTCCCGTCCCGGGAGTCGAAAATTCACCGCTTCGACATTCACCACCTGATGGTTTACCCGGTCGATGTCAACTGAGCTTTGCCCGGTTTCGTTTACCGCATGGACATTCGCCAGCGAGAGTAATGTGTCCTGTTTTGCCATAAACTTGCCGCGCACATCCTGACGGAGATCGAAGTGCATCTTAAGCGCGGGTCCCGTCGCGGATTGCTGCATAACCCTGATGTTACGTAAAAAAAGGTGCTGTGGTTGGTTATGCAACTCAAGCGTGGCACGTTTCATCTCCACATTGGTAATCGCCACAAATGATGTCGCATTACCAGAGGAGATCTGAATACCGCGCAATTTGTATTCACGTTTCGTATTATCCAGATGGATATTATTTAACTTAAAGTTTTGTGGAATGGATAAATAACGCCCTTTGATTACGCCGTAACCAATGAGCATACCTGCGCTATTCTCCATATTGATATTATCAATTACGAAATTATCACATCCGTAAATAGCGACCGTCGCATTATCAATGCCCGCTTTCTTACTATAATCCGGGGTGATATTTCGCGCGGTAATATTACGAATAATAAAGTGTTTGCCGTTCTCCACATGGACTAACTGTCGGCAGTCGCTACCGGTGATGTTCGCTACCACAAAGTTTTTTACCGCCAGATCATCGGGATAGGTATTGTCATAGGTACTCCCCGCCAGACCGATGCCGATGCCCCAGTTCACGTTGCCGTTGGTACAGTTGATACGTTCAATGACATTGTCAGAAATGAGGATATTGCTGTCGTTTATCGCCACATTCCACTCGATAGCATCACCCTGTAAATCGCTAAAACGGCTGTTCGTGATCTTTACGCCGTCCATTCGATTATGAAAACCCTGACGCAAAATGCCATAGTTAGCACGCGTGACGGTAATATCATCGATAGTCAGATTACGCATCAGCCTCGAGGTTTTACCGCCGATATAGATTTGCGTCACCGGACCGAAACCGCTCATGGCAATCCCTTTTATCACACAGTCCGACCCCCGCACATCGAGGGTAACGTTCCTCAGGCTCCCGCCCTGCTCGCCCATCACCTTGCATCCATCCTGCAGAACAAAGCGCCCACGGCCATTGCCGCTAATTCGCCCTTGCAGGAATAGCGTTTTGCCTGGCGGAATAACGATAGCGGTATTGATATCCTCACATTCCAGGCCTGTTGGTACGACGACCGTTTGTCCTTCTTTGAACGCCAGCCTGAAAGAGGCCACCCAATCCTGTGGGTTGTAATCCTGAATGTTGACGCTGCCCGGTGATTCTAGCGCCCGAACAACGGTAGAATGCAGCACGACAAGCGCAGAGCCTGCCGTCAGAAAAGTACGGCGTGAGAGTTTTTTCTCTGACATACAACCTCGATTTACATCGTTTGCAGCAGACTGGCTAACTGTTTATTGATCGCTAACTGATTAAATTCAGTTGCAATTTTTTCTCGCGCGCACTGCACAATCGGCTGCACCTGCTCACTGTCGAGCAGGCTAAATGCCGCTAATCGCTCGGCCAGCGCCTGCGCATCGTTTTCCGGTGCCAGCCAGCCGGACTTGCCCGACTCGACCAGTTCAGGGATCCCACTATGGACGGTGGAAATCACCGGGATGCCCACTGCCATCGCCTCCATCAGCGCCACCGGGATCCCCTCCATATCGCCATCCCTTCCGGTGATCGACGGCAGCAAAAAGACATCGGCCTGCTCAAGCATTTCCTTCACCTGATGGCTGGGTTTAAAGCCGGGCATCTCAATCACATCATCAAGTTGATATTGCTCAATTAGCGTACGCAGACGACGCTCCCAGGGGCCAATGCCAAGGATGCGATAACGGAATGAGACGCCCTGCTCTTTCAACTGACGACAGGCTTCGATGGCGACGTGCAGTCCTTTTTTCTCAGTTAACCGGGCGACAGAGATAATCTCCAGCGGTGCGGCTGGCGATTTCAACTGGCGGGGCGTAAAGCGCGTCATATCGATTCCCATGCGCGAGACCGCGATTTTCTGCGGCGGGCACCCCATATTTTTTAAACGTCCGGCCCAGAGGTTGCTGATGGGTAACATCAAATCCCCACGTTCAAACAGTTGCTGATATTCAGGGGTGTAGTGGGCAAGCACATCCCGATGCGAAACATCAATGCCGTGAAATACCGTGGCGATTTTGCCGCGGATCATCCCTAGCTCACGCAGTTTGGCGGCCGTTACGCCTGCGGGTCCAAAATGAGCGATAAAGACATCCGCTTCAAACGCCCGCGGGTTCGCGCCACAAATGGCCGCCAAAATCAGATTGCGCGCCTCATCGCCATAGCGTGAAACATTCAGCGCTTTCCAGGTGGCTGCGTGGGTAATACCGCGCAGGGCCGCCACTGCCCTATACTTAAGCTTAGCCAGTTTGCTGTTCGGCTCATTCAGTAACCAGCGCGTTTTTTCACCCAGACGGTAGGTATTAAATGAAGCATGGGTATTTTCAAGATCGCCCTTGTGCAACGCGACAATTTCCACGTCGTAGCCCATGTCGATAAATGCGGTAATCTGATTAAGTACAAAGGTCTCGGAGGAGAGCGGAAATTTAAGCAGGAAAAAGCCAACCTTCATTTTTCCCCCTCAATACGCGTTAAAACCGATTGCACCATGTTCACCCCACGTTCACGCTCACGCCTAACCGCGTCGCCGAGACGTATGTTCAGCTCAGGTAGCTGTCCGAGAGCATCGGCGACCTTCCCTTCCAGGCTGCCATCGAGCAGATGGCGAATATCGACGGCCATCTCTGCTAACCCCAGTTGTTGCATGATCCCTGCCGATTTATGCTCATAATTAATGGCGATGGCTGGCGTCATAAAATTCATCGAGATGATGGCCGAGTGCAAACGAGTCCCCACCGTCAGATCGCATGCAGCCAAAATTTTCCCCATCTCCAGGTCGTTGAGTTCATCCATCACCACGTGATAACGGCCCGGGTCGTTAATATACTGGCGCAGGTTCAACGCCACCATGCGGTCATCTTTGTTGTAACTATCAATTCCGGTACAGGTTGACAGCGCTATCACCTGGTAACCTTCATCAAGGATGCGGTTCACTACCCCAGCAAAAGCTTGCTCATAGGCCTGCTGCGTAGTCCCCAGACGCTTATCAAAAGGAGCCAGCTCACGCAGAGTAATGGCAACGGTCTTCTGTTTTGCCGCCATGTGTAACCAGTGCTGTACGGCATAACCAGGCTCATAATCCTCATCATGGTTATTTACCAGCCAGGCGGTATCTACCCCGGTTTCGACTTTATCCGTGTTTATTGCACTGCGTTTCATCAGATCCAGACTGACGGATTCACGCAAAATCAACGCATTACAGTGTCCAAAAACGTAGTTCGCCAGTTGATTAAACTGTTCATCCTGGAATGGCCCCACGCTGTGGCCAATCATGTACAGCGGTTTTTTCGCCATAAACGTACACAGAGCATGTTCAAACTGCGGTACGCCATACAAATCGACAAAAAACGATCCGCCGACCTGGATAATGGCGTCGTAGTGCGACAGCAGACGAACAAAATCGGTAAACCCCTGGGCGATCGCGATATTGCGCAGATTACCGGAATCGGTGACACGCGAGAGCAGCACCTGATGCTGATAGCGACGACGCAGCACTTTCTTCACGCGTCCCATGACGCCGGCAGCATTATTGTGTTGCTTCATCTGCGAATACAGCGGATCGCCCATCACCGGGCGGTTCAGCAACCACGAAGAACTCACCGGATAACGGCTCATAACATCCACTTCAGTCTCAGGACGCAACGCGTTAATGGCATCCAGCAAACCGCGCAGAATCGCGCTATCCCCACGGTTCCCACAGGTATGGTTGCCTAAAATTAATAGTTTCATTATGACCTCTTAAAGCGTTGTTCTTATCCTGCACGAAGCAAGGTTTTCATTTTTTCACTGCGGCAAAGCTGGCGTTTTATTTCCACCACTAACGGATGGCGCGACACCACAATCATCGCCGCAAACGCCAGCGCTCCTGCCGCTACCTGGATCCCCAGTAACGCACCTGGCGACAGTTGGCTGCGCAGCATTACGTCCAGCGCATAGCTCACCACAAGGGTAGGTAAAGAGAGATATAACGGCAGCCACAGACTGAGCATGTACTGGCGGTAGCTGGAGCCAAGAACAGGTTTGATCATCACGAAGTAACTGAGGATCGTGTTAATCACCTGGACCAGCAAAAAGCCCAGCGTCACGCCAATCGCCCCGGCCTGATGACCACCGATGAAAATGGCGGGAATAAACAGAAAGGTTTTGAACACATTGAATTTGAAGCTGATGTCGACCCGTGCTTTCGCCATCAGCAGTGAACCGATCGGATTCCCCACAGAGCGCAGCAGTCCAACAATGCACAGCAGTTGCAAGACGGGAATAATACCGTTCCACTTCTCGCCAAATACCAGCGGCACCACATTGTTCGACACCACCATCAATCCCAGGAGTACCGGGAAGTTGATGATCCCGACCACCGACAGCAGCTTGTAAAAATTCACCCGTAGCTTTTCACTATCGTCCTGAATTTTGGCAAACGCCGGAAACAGGACACGGGTAATAATCGGGTTCAGTTTGATCGGGGGAACAACCGCCACGTTCCAGGCGAGATTGAATCCGCCCGCCACGCCAGCGCCCAACGTTCTGGCTAAAACCAGCGTGGAAAGGTTGGTATTGAGGTAATTGATAATGCTGTCTGCCGTCAGCCACGCGCCAAAACGCAGGTTCGACGAAACGGATGCCAGCGAAAAATGCAGCCCCGGCCGGTAAATCCGGCGACCAAAATAGCCGAACAGCAGCGTTCGTAGCGTACTGTTCACCAGATACCCGAGAATGGCCGTCAGCGCGAGCGGCCAGAAATGGGCGCTGACCACGGTAAAGGTAAAACCGGCCAACACCGAACTGGTTTCAATCATGCCAATTTTGTTGAAGGCCAGCTCTTTTTGCATCAGCGCGCGAAACTGCTGCCCGTGCGGTATCACCACAAACGCCAGCGATAAGGTTTTGATGAGTGGCGCCAGTTCGGGATTATTGAGCACGCTGGCAATCGTCCCGCTAAGCAGAAACATCACCACACATACCACCATACCCAGCCCAACGTTGAGCCAGTACAGCGTCGTCAGCTCAAGATAACCGATGTCTTTGCGCTGAATAATTGAATTGGCGATACCGAAATCCGACAGCGTATCGGCCAGCGCAATGATCACCAGCGACACGGTTAACAACCCAAACTGGTGGTTATCAATAATCCGTGCCAGGACAGTCATCTGGATAAGCCCCAGACCAATAATGATCACCGTAGCAATCGCCGACCACTTTGCGCCATTAAGCGTTTTTTCTCGTAAGCTCATGTTAATACGCCGCTTTGTTCACAAAGCCTTTGAATACCGTCAGAAAAACAATTTTGATATCGAACCACACGCTCCACTCGCGAATGTATTCGAGGTCAAACTCCACACGTTTTTCCATTTTTTCCAGCGTATCGGTTTCACCGCGCCAGCCGTTTATTTGCGCCCAGCCGGTAATGCCCGGTTTTACCTTATGGCGTAACATGTAGCCCTCGATCAGTTGACGGTACTGTTCGTTATGCGCCACCGCATGCGGACGTGGCCCGACGATAGACATCCCCCCGGTCAGGACGTTAATAAACTGCGGCAGTTCATCGAGCGACGTCCGGCGCAGGAAATTTCCCACAGGGGTAACGCGCGGATCGTTTTGCGTCGCCTGCGTCACCACCGCGTCGTTCTCCATCACTTTCATCGAGCGAAACTTCCAGACTTTGATCGGCTTCCCGTCCATGCCATAGCGGGTCTGGCGGAAAATCACCGGACCTTTGGAGGTCAGTTTTACCAGCAGCGCAATACCACACAGCACCGGGGAAATAAGCAGCAGGATCAGTGAAGCCAGCACGATATCTTCCGCGCGCTTTAACAGGCGATTAATCCCCGAGAGCGGCGTGTCATACAGCGGCACTACCGGAACGCCGTTCATCTCTTCAATCCGTGAATGCAGGATGTTGAAGGTAAAGACATCAGGAATGAGGATCACCGAGCAGGTGGTGTCGGCCAACTCACGCACCAGTTTTTTTACGCTGGCGCCATCGCTCATCGACATGGCGATATAAACGTTATGAATGCGTGAAGCTTTGGCGTCGTCCACCAGTTGTTGCAGATTACCGGCCCAGTCGCGGGAGTTTTTTCCAGGGATTGGGTCGTGATAGACCCCCGCCACTTCAAATCCCAGCCACGGTTCATGGCGAAAACTGTCCAGCAGCATTTGTCCGGCGGGCAGGTCGCCAGCCACCGCCACCCGGCGGGTGTTGTAACCACGATTACGCAGCCACCCCGCACCGTAGCGAATAAACGAACGACTCAACACCAGGCCGACGCTTGAAAGCAGATACCATGCCAGCCAGACGGCGAGACGGTTATCGAAATCGTTATTAAAGGCGATCAGACCTGCGCTAAAAATCAGACTCAGCGTCCAGTTTTGTAGTAACAGCACCAGCTCAGTGGAAATTTTGACGCCGCGCCAGGAGCGATAAAAATCCGTTATGCCACCGAGCATCTGAAAAACGACCAGCGTGATCAGCGCCACCAGCAGGTGCATATACAGGAAAGGCAAACCGCTTAATTCGCAGATCACCCACAACCCGCCAAACATGATGGTGATATCTGAAAAGCGTTGCACCATCGAAATTAACGACGCATTGGTTTTGGCGCGTTCGCGCTTTTTTAGATGTGTCATCGTGGTTCCTGTTAGTCACCCTTTGCCCATAAGCGGGCAAAGGAAGCACCGGCATTACTGATTCAGTAACGCCAGAAGAGTGCGCGTTCGCGCTTCCATCAACGGAATATTTCCGCGCGATTCCACGTTCAGGCGCACCACCGGTTCGGTATTGGAAGAGCGTAAATTGAAGCGCCAGTCGACAAACGCCATGCTGATACCGTCCGTTCTGTCCACCGTCAGCGCCTCACGGGAAAAGTGCTGCTCCACACGCGCAATCGCTGCCGCCGGCTCTGCCAGCGTGCTGTTGATTTCCCCACTCGCCGGATAGGCCACCATCCGGTCACGGACCAGTTCACCCAGCGACTGTCCTTTCAGACTCAGCAGTTCCGCCACCAGCAGCCACGGGATCATTCCGCTGTCGCAGTAAGCAAAATCACGGAAATAGTGATGCGCGCTCATTTCGCCGCCATAAATGGCATCTTCATGGCGCATGCGCTCTTTGATAAACGCGTGCCCGGTTTTTGACATCACCGGTTTACCGCCTGCTGCCGTCACCACGTCCACGGTATTCCAGGACAGGCGCGGGTCGTGGATAATTTTCGCCCCCGGATTCTTCTCCAGAAACGCTTCCGCCAGCAGACCGACAATGTAATAGCCCTCAATGAACTGACCTTTTTCATCGAACAGGAAGCAGCGGTCAAAATCACCGTCGAAGGCAATCCCCATATCCGCACCGTGTTCAATCACCGCATTGCGCGTGTCGGCCCGGCATTCCGGCAGCAGAGGATTGGGGATACCGTTGGGGAAGTTGCCATCCGGCGTATTGTGAATTTTGATGAACTCGACCGGCACCCCCAGCGCCTGAAAACGGGCTTCAATGGCGTCAACCACTGGACCTGCCGCACCGTTGCCGGAGTTGAGCACCAGCTTCATCGGTTTCAGGCTGCCGGGATTGATGTAACCCAGCAGGTGGTCGATGTAGGCATCGCGGGTAGTAATACGCTGGTAGTGGCCACGTTTTGTCGCATCAACCGCCGGGAAGTCGTTGGCTTCCGCCAGGCGCTGCACGTCACGCAGACCGGTATCACCGCTGATGGGCCGCGCCCCTTCCCGCACCAGCTTCATGCCGTTGTAATCCATCGGATTATGGCTGGCGGTCACTTCAATACCGCCGTCAATGCCAAGGTGGAAGGTGGCGAAGTAAATCTCTTCGGTGCCCGACATGCCAATATCCAGCACATTCACCCCCGCATCCTGCAGCCCTTTCGCCAGCGCCAGCTTTAGCGTCTCGCTGGTCAGACGCACATCGCCGCCCAGAACGATAGATTTTGGCTTCAGGAACTCGCCGTAAGCGCGGCCAATGCGCCACGCAATCTCTTCATTCAGCTCTTCGCCCAGCCTGCCGCGAATATCGTAGGCTTTGAAACAGGTTAATTTCGTCATGATTTCCCCTTCTTCAGGCAACAGTTAGCCCTCTCCTGACTGGAGATATTTTTCCCAAAATGACTAGCCGTTAGTTTTTAGGCCGGATAAGGTGTTCACGCCGCCATCCGGCAACGATGATGTTGTGTTACGCGCGCCCGTAGCGATCCGCAAACCGCACCACATCATCCTCATCGAGGTAAGATCCGGAGCGCACTTCAATCAGATCGAGCGGGATTTTCCCGGGGTTCTCCAGACAATGGGTCGCCCCCAGCGGAATATAGACAGACTCGTTTTCAGCAAGCAGTTTGATATCATCATTGATTGTCACCTTCGCGGTACCGGCAACCACAACCCAGTGTTCAGCCCGGTGATGATGCATCTGCACAGACAATCCCTCACCAGGCTTGACGGTAATTCGCTTCACCTGGTAACGCTCTCCGGCATCAATTGAGTCGTACTTGCCCCACGGACGATAAACTTCGCGGTGAATATGATGCTCATGACGCCCGTCAGCCTTAATTTGCTCTACCACTTTTTTGACGTCCTGCACCGCGTTGCGATCGGCTATCAGCACCGCGTCTTTGGTCTGCACCACCACCAGATCTTTCACCCCGACGGTCGTCACCAGGCCGGATTCGGCATACACGTAACTGTTTTCCGTTTTATGGCTAATGACGTCGCCGTGATGCACATTGCCTTCAGCGGTATGGGCACTGATTTCCCACAGCGATGACCAGGAGCCAACATCGCTCCAGCCTGCGTTCATTGGCATCACCACCGCATCGGCGGTACGTTCCATTACCGCATAGTCCACAGACTCTTCCGGGCAGGCGAGGAATGCCTGTTCATCAACGCGGATAAAATCGAGATCGGGGTCGACCGTACTCATGGCATTCTCACAGGCTTCAAGAATGTCGGGACGATACTTTTTCAGTTCTTCCAGGTAACGTCCGGCCCGGAACAAGAACATGCCGCTGTTCCAGTAGTAGTCGCCGCTCGTCACGTAAGCCTGCGCGGTTTCCAGATTGGGCTTTTCAACAAACTGTGCCACTTCAAAAGCCACAGCGTCGGTATTCGTCGGCGAGACTTCCCCCCGGCGGATATAGCCATAGCCGGTTTCCGGCTGGTCCGGCACGATACCGAACGTCACCAGCTTACCCGCTCCGGCATATGGCATCGCATTGCGAACCGCCTCGCGGAATGCCTCTTCGTTGGCAATCATGTGATCGGCCGCCAAGACCAGCAGCAGCGGATCCTCACCCGGACTTTGACGTTTTGCCGCCAGCGCGGCCAGCGCTATCGCCGGTGCCGTGTTACGCCCGGCAGGTTCGAGAATGATGTTCTCAGTCAGTTTGTGCAGCTGTCGTAACTGTTCCGCTACGATAAAACGGTGTTGTTCATTACAGATAACCACCGGGCTTTCGCACTCCACGCCGTTCAGACGGCAAATCGTCGTCTGCAGCATGGTGAGATCGCCTTTCAGGCACAGGAACTGCTTTGGGTACAGCACGCGGGACAGTGGCCATAAACGGCTACCCGAGCCACCGGCCATCACCACCGGAAAGAGTTTGCTTTGACTCATCATGTACCCCGTATATCTGCAAGAAATTGACTCAGCACGTTTTCTTTATCCAGCGTGCGTTCGGCATAATCACGTGCCACCGTGTTTACTTTTGGCATCATCAATGCCCGTTTAATACCGCAAACCAGCGCGTTTACCGACTCCGGCTCCACGCACACCGCAATGCCAGGGTGAGCGTCACAAAGCTGACCCAGCTCGGTTTCTGGTTCGGCGGTAATAACTGCGTTACCACCAACAGCGAGGATATTGGTCAATTTGGAGGGCAGTACGGCATCAGCCGCACCACGCTTTTGCACGACCAGATGACAATCCGCAATCTTGAGCAACGCTGGCAGCGCGTCATATGATTGCAGCGGAAAGAACATCACGTTATTCAGGCCGCGTTCGCAGGCCATGCTCTCCAGCCGCGCTTTACCACCGCCCTGCCCGACAATCACAAACATCCAGGGGTGTTCGCTCAACTCGAGCGCTGCGTCTATCACGCTCTCCAGCCCCTGCTTTTCACCGATATTGCCTGAGTAAAGAACGATCTTTTGTTCGGCAGGCAATCCCAGTTGCTGGGACAACGCCAGGGCATCGGCGTCGCTCACATCACGAAAGCGCGTCACTTCTGACCAGTTCGGAAAGAAAATAACCTTGTGCGGCGCAACGCCTTTTTCCATGGCTTTGTGCATCATGGAACGGGAAATCGTCGAAATATGGTCCATATTCAACAGCCCACTGCGCTCAAAGGCGCTGGCCAGTTTTGCCACCATACCGCGCGTGCCTTTGCCCGCCATTCCTAGCCCCAACATGGCATCGACTTCGTAATCCTGAACGTGCAATAGCGTACGTGCGCCACAAAGCTTTGCCAGCAGGCGCATGCCCGGCGTGCAAAACAGCGTCGGCACCACGCCGATAATGCGATCCGGCTTCCAGCGACGTTGCGCCAGTAGCGGGAAAAAACTGCTCAGGGCGAAACTGCCCAAATGCAGCAGGCGCTTGAGCGTTGAGGGTTGCTCAGGCACATACAGCGGACAACGCCAGACGAGGGCGTCGCCCTCTTCGCGACGGTAGCGCCAGGATGAATAACTGCCGTTTACCTTCCACTGGGGATAATAAGGCGGCGCGGTGATCACCCGAACGTCATGCCCCTGCTGCGTCATCCACTCCACCATTTCACCGGTGTATTTGCCGATACCGGTCAACTCCGGCGAATAGTTGATGCCATACACGAGGATCTTCATAGCCCGGGTACTCCGGCCTGACTTGTTTTACAGAAGTAAGCCCGACTGTTGTCGTGCACGTGGTCACTGACCAGAATCTGTGTAGCCGCCATCCATCGGTACGCATCATGTTGGACATTGGGCAGTTGCAAGTCGTTTTCCGACACCCGCAGACGAAATCCCAGCACGATGTAATGCGTTGAGAAATCATCCCCAGAAAAGTTGTCGTCATAGAAGTGCTGCCAGACACCGTAAAACTCCGCAGCAGACAGCGGTAAACGTAACCCCAGCTCCGTTTCGGTAAGCCGCTCAAAGGCCACGTGCAGCGGTTCATCTTTTTGCACCCGACCGCCGGGCACAAACCAGTAACCCTGCGCCGGACGATTGAGACGCTTACCGAGCAGAAATTCACCGTGGGTGTTTTCCACGATCAAATCGATGGAAATCAGCGGAGTTGAACGTACTACGGTGGCAAAATCCTCATGACGTAAAAACATGCTTACCCCCGGTAGCGCTGCTGGTTTTCAAGGAACCACTGCCAGGTACTGGCAAGCCCCGCTTCCAGTGATATCTCGTGATACCAGCCCAACTGATGCAGACGCGTAACATCGAGCAATTTGCGCGGCGTTCCATCCGGTTTGCTGGCGTCGAACACCACGCGCCCCTTGTAACCCACGACCTGCGCGATGGTTTGCGCCAGTTCGCGGATAGTGCAGTCCACGCCGGTCCCCACATTGATATGCGACAGCATCGGCTGGGTATATTCCTGCAAGACTTCCTGAGCCAGCTCCATCACGTGGATACTGGCCGCTGCCATATCGTCAACATGCAGAAATTCACGCATTGGCGTCCCGCTTCCCCACACCACCACATCCGGCGTATTGTGCTCGCGAGCGTCATGAAAGCGGCGCAGCAGCGCCGGGATCACATGCGAATTACTCGGGTGGAAGTTGTCATGCGGCCCATACAGATTGGTCGGCATCACCGAGCGATAATCGCGGCCATACTGGCGGTTATACGATTCGCACAGCTTGATCCCGGCAATTTTGGCAATCGCATACGGCTCATTGGTCGGTTCCAGCTGCCCCTGCAACAGCTCGCTTTCGGCTATTGGCTGGGTGGCTTGCTTTGGATAAATACAGGATGATCCGAGGAACAGCAGTTTATTCACGTTATGCAAATGCGCAGCATGAATAATGTTGCTCTCAATCATCATGTTTTCATAAATAAAATCAGCAGGATAAGTATTATTCGCCACGATCCCGCCAACTTTAGCCGCCGCCAGATAAACCTGGTCAATACGTTCAGTGGCAAAGAACGCCTGCACCGCACTTGCGTCCAGCAGGTTAAGTTGGTCGCGGGTACGCAGCACCAGCTCGACATTATCTCGCTGCGACAATTGTCTGACGATGGCGGACCCCACCATCCCGCGATGGCCCGCCACAAAAATACGTTGTGTCTTCATCCTCAGTACTCCAGCGCGATGGCGACCTCGTAACCGTGCGACTTCAGCAGGGAATGCTTCTTCGCTGCTTCCAGATCGTTGGCAACCATTTCCGAGATCATCTGGCGCAACGTGATTTCCGGCTTCCAGCCCAGTTTTTCATGCGCTTTGGCCGGATCGCCCAGCAGCGTTTCCACCTCTGCCGGACGGAAATAGCGCGGGTCAACGGCAATCATGACATCCCCAGGTTTCACACCCGGCGCGTCGTGTCCGGTTACGGAAACCACAATGCCTTTCTCATTCACGCCCTCGCCTTCAAAGCGCAATTTAATCCCCAACTGAGCGGCGGCCATTTCCACAAACTGGCGCACGGAATACTGCACGCCGGTGGCAATCACGAAATCTTCCGGCTTGTCCTGCTGCAGCATCATCCACTGCATCCTGACGTAATCTTTGGCATGCCCCCAGTCACGCAGCGAATCCATATTGCCCAGGTACAGGCAAGACTCCAGCCCCTGCGCGATGTTGGCGATCGCACGCGTAATTTTGCGCGTGACAAAGGTTTCGCCGCGGCGCGGAGATTCGTGGTTAAACAGAATACCGTTACAGGCATACATACCGTAAGATTCGCGGTAGTTGACGGTTATCCAGTAGGCGTACAGCTTAGCAACGGCATACGGCGAGCGCGGGTAGAACGGCGTGCTCTCTTTCTGCGGGATTTCCTGTACCAGACCGTACAGTTCAGAGGTGGAAGCCTGATAAAAACGGGTCTTCTTTTCCAGGCCGAGGAAGCGGATAGCTTCCAGCAAACGTAAGGTGCCGATAGCATCGACATCCGCGGTGTATTCCGGTGAATCAAACGATACCGCGACATGACTCATGGCGCCGAGGTTATAGACCTCATCCGGTTGCACTTCCTGTAAAATACGGGTCAGGTTGGAGGAGTCCGTCAAATCGCCATAGTGCAGATGGAATTTGGGATTGCCCGAATGCGGATCCTGATAGATGTGGTCCACTCGTTCGGTGTTGAATGATGAAGCGCGGCGCTTAATACCGTGTACTTCATACCCTTTTTCCAGCAGGAACTCTGCCAGGTAAGAACCATCCTGCCCGGTTACGCCAGTGATGAGAGCGACTTTTGACATGTTATTACCTCTTAAATGATCCCCTCAGGGAGTAACTTTCTCGACGCGTTCGCGTGTGACTATTGCGGGATTTCCCCGACAAACGACATTGGCTGGCAGCGATTTAAATACACTGCTGCGTGCTCCGACGACGGTGCCATCGCCAATCGTCACGCCAGGCGCGACAAAGACATCTGTCGCCAGCCAGCATTTATCACCAACTACAATTGGTGTGGCGTTAATATCAAAATGTTGACTGGCATAATCATGACTCCCGGTGCATAAATAACTTTTTTGCGAAATAACCGCGTGCGCACCAATCGTAATATCACCCAGCGTATATAAAACCGCGTCATCACCCACCCAGGAATAATCTCCCAGGGTTAATTTCCACGGATAAGTAATTTTTACTGAAGGTCGAATAACTACGTTTTTTCCTATTTTTGCGCCAAACATTCGCAATAAAAACGCACGCCAGCGATACATTACCTGTGGGGACCAGCGAAATAATGTGGCTTGCACTGCCCACCATAATTGCACTTTAATGGCACCGCCGCCGCGAAAACCTCCCGGCACGTTGAAGCCGCTTAAATCCTGCATAATGTACCCTTACGCTTTTCCATATAAGGTTTTTGTTTTACCGGTTGTGCGCAGACGTAAATATTCTGACAACCCGGTCCAAAAACCTGGCATGTGTAATATCTGGCGCTGTACCTTTTTTGCATCCCGGCACAATTCCAGATTATTCGTCGTTGACACCCCACCCATGGAAAACTCTGACACCAGCCCGCTCAGCTTTTTAAACGCGTAACCTGACTTGTATAATTTGGCTGCCAGTGCGTAATCAGACGATATCTTATATTGCAAATCATAGCGCCAGACATTCAGTCCAGAGAGAGGAAAGAAGATTGCCTGATGGCTGGCGGGAAGGCTGTGATAAATATACCAACCCGGCTTGGCCCGCCGCTTAATTTTGTTACCATTACCGAAATCCAGCAACGCATCGCCAATGACCATCGCTTTATCGCTCTGCGTTTTTAGCTGGCGGATAAAATGAGCAGCATCTGCATGCAGAATATCCCCGGAGTTGAGGAACAGCGCAAACCGCCCGCGCGCCATAGCGATACCTTTATTCATTGCATCATAGATGCCCTTATCCGGCTCGCTGACAAACCGTAACCGGTGCTCTCCACTGAGCCCTTCAAGAAAGGCCGAGGTACCGTCAGAGGAGCCGCCATCAACAACAATCCACTCAAAACTGATATCACCCGCCTGCGTCAGATGAGCTAACGACGCGTGAGTTTTGACGATCCCTTCCAGATTACGAAAGGCGACGGTAATAATACTGAGCAGCATGCGTTCTACCTCGCTATATTCAGCGCCTTGCGCAAAATAAACGGACATACAATTAAAAATGCGTATTCCGGACTAAATACTGAACCTGTAAAAAACAGCGACAGCGGCGTAAAAAGATAAAGCTGCACCCGATAATTCTGATTATCACCAAACGCATTGATCATCATCTTCATGACTTTCCCCATGTACCACAGGGCTAATATCACCGCGAACCATGAGAAATAAATAATCAGCAGATACAAGCCATTGTCTATCGTTTTACCAACATCTGCACCGTTAAAAATTCCGAATGACGCAACATATTCATAAAGTGAGCCGAATCTCACTACCCCATCAACGTTAAGTAACGAATAACCGACCATTACTAATGGTCCCACGATACGATAATACGATGATGAGCCTTCAGTTCCTAAATCTCCAAGCCGTGTCGCGATGTACGGAAACGCAAATATCACACCAACAACAAACACGCTTAATGAGATTATCGCCAGCGGCAACTTCTTTTTTATCGCATCTTTATTCAGATACTGGAACGCCCACTCCAGGAGGTAAAACAAAATAAATGTCATTACCCCTGAAAACGATCCTGATAATATTATCCCTGCCAGAATCATAGCATCGGACTTAGGCGTTTTGATACCAAACTGTTTGATACTGAGCCAAATTGAGATTAACGCCAGAGCGAAGAATGCCGGCTCGAAATAGAGTGCAGTGGTACGCTTCCCGCCAAACTTAATAAAGTTCAGAACATAGCTATTACTGTAAATAAGATATTTCGAAATAACTTCCATTAAACTGCTGCCGCCACTAAGAATTATCTGCGCCATTTCCACCGCAGCTAACCCCACCACCAGGCACACAACCAGCCAGAAAAAACGCAAGATCTTAATGTAGTTATGCGGCGAAATGGTTTTGAAGCGAATACTCCACACCATACCGATAATCACCACGGTATAGACAAACAGCATTGCGGACGTCACGTACTTGCTGGCATCCAGTGATTGTCCGAACAGATAGTTAAACGCCGTCAGTCCGCCTCCTACGCCCAGCGCAATCATTAATTTTTTAATATTGATGCGCTCGACAAACAGCAACAGCAGAACGGGCAAGAACGTGACGATAGTTATCGGGAAGCTCTCGCCAAGCTGGGCGAGTTTGACGTTAACCAGCAGATAAAGCAGCGGTAGCACCAGATAGCTACAGATTCTGATAGAACGAGACATACTCCTCCAGCATCTGTTGTCCACTGTATGCCACCCGGCTGCGCTGGCTGAACGCGGCAAGCGACGTGTCAAATACCGCCTGCGCAATGTCTGATCTTTTCAGTTGCACCAGGTGCAAAACGTCCGCTTCGCTGAACGTTTTGCCGCCCGATTTCGCCAGCACTTCCTGCGCGGCATCGCTGTGCGTAGCAATCACCGGTACGCCGATGGAAAGCGCTTCGCACAGAATCAGCGGGTAGTTATCAACGCGCGAGCTGAACACCAGCCCATCCATCTCGTTAAGCGCGCTCATCAACGTGCGCTTATCGCTCTCAAACCCGTGATTGATGACGTTATCCCCCACAAACGGGGAAAATTTGCCGAAGGTATGCAGCTCAATTTTTTCTCCGAGCGCAATCATCGCTCGCACCAGTTGCTGACTGGTTTTACCGTCATAGCGCAGGTCATGGGCCACTACGGCGATTTTTGGTCTGCCGCTTTCCTCATGCTTAGCGGGAAGTTCGGCAAGAATGGCTTCCGTTGCCACATCGATGCCGTTGTTAATAATGCGGCAACGACCGGCGCCATACAGACTGTTGAATGCATCGGCCACATGCTGACTGGGCGAGATGAACTGGCAGCCCAGCGCCAGCATGGCGCGAAACATCTGCCGTTTACCAGGCAACTGTTGATGGGCTTTATCGATTTTTACCGGCGGATAGTTACTGAGCGTTGGACATTTCTGACAGCCCGTTTTCCAGCTTTCGCAGCCATCGGTAAAGGCACAGCGCCCGGTCACACTCCAGTGATCGTGCAGCGTCCAGACGAAGGTGATATCCGGTTTATGCGCCTTCACTTTTTGGCAAAAGGCGACCACCTCTTCCAGATTCAACCAGTAGCTGTGCAACACATGAAAATGCAGTACCAGAGGGCCGGAAGTGCGGGTTACCGTACGGTACAACTTGTCGAGATTGCCAAACATGTCGCGGTTCGCGAAACGAAACAGCGCAATGTTCGCCGCCGACGTCAGACGTGGCGTATGTTTGATAACCTGCGGGTAATTCGCATGGCTGACGCTTTTCTTACCGCCTTTGCCATAGCCGTAGACAAAATGCGATGACAGCCCTTTTTCCAGCGCCCTCAGATGCAAATCTAACGCCACGCCTGCCGCCCCGCCTTCTGCGAGCCGCACATTAAACTGTAATATCTTCATTTTATTACCTTCACCCGTGCCTTCTCGCCCACGACCAACGTATTGTCCGGGATGCTATCCACTACGACGCTCCCGGCGCCAATCGTCACGTTATCGCCAATGGCAACGCCGCCAAGCAGAGTGACATTGGCCCCCAGCTCAACGCCGTTACCGATGACCGGACAGGACAGATCGTTGCCGCCAAGATTGCCGATGGTGACGCCATGGCGCAGGGTGAAATCATCCCCCGCCACCACGTGTTTATTGATCACCACCCCATAGCCATGATGGATGGTGAAACGACGACCAATAGATGCAGCGGCCTGGATTTCATAGCCAAACACGCATTCAGTGATAAGGCGATACATCACCAGCACCGGCGCCGCCCACAGGTTGTTCAAGACATTTTTTTTACGCCAGACGGAGCAAAAATGGGCAATCCGATAGGCCACCACCATGCAGCAGGGTCGCAGACTCCAGCCGTTCGCGCGCAAATCTTCCAGCATACTTAGCGTCCTCGCAGTCCGTCGGCCAGGCGCTTACTATTGCGAACAGAAAGCAGCGTCAGCAACGTGCGCCAGTTCATCCGTTTGTTGCGGATCTGGTAGAGGGTAAACAGCTGATATTTCTTGCTGGCCCGGTCAAATTTGCCTTTGTGCTTACGGTAGAACTGAAAGTAGCCGGAGAATTTATGCGGGGATGAGGTAATACGCATTTCACCGTGATTCACATGCAGGATCTGCGTTGCCTCTTTTACCTTCCACGGTTTGCCATACGCCACCACCATGCGCAGGAAAATGTCATAATCCTGCGCCGCTTTCAGCGTGGTATCGAACAGGCATGCTTTAAACCGCCAGGCCCAGGTAAATACCTGATTACCAATAATATTGCGCTTATAAAATTTACGGCGTGAATAAACGGCCTTCGGATAGAGCGGCAAACTGGTCGGCTGCGAATATACTTCGCCTTCACAGACATAGTCATTGGCATACAGAAACGCCCGCGTCACCAGATGATGGCGATAATTGAGAAATACGCTCAGGCGGTTCGGCGTCCATTCATCATCATCATCAATACCCGTAATATATTGCCCACTGGCCTGCATGATGGCCTGATTACGCACCGCACAGGCTCCGGAGTTAGTGGGATTACGCGTATACGACACACGCGGATCGTTGAGTTCTTCAACAAATTGCTGCAGTTGCTCATACGAGGAAGAGCAATCATCCACAATGATCATCTCCCAGTGAGGATAGTCCTGGCGCAGTACCGATTTAATCGCCCGGATGGCCAGTTGCTGACGGTTCCAGGTGGGCATATAAATTGAAATTAGCGGGTTGTCTGTCGTCATTTTCGTTTCCCAGATATCCCCGTCATACTTCGAGTTGCATCTGCGTTGGCTTTCCTGCAACTCGAATTATTTAGGGTATAAATATGTTTTTGTGGGCCGCTATCCGGCAATGTTCGTAACCTATTTCGTATCCGAGGTGTACTCGTATTCGTAGTAACCGTAATCCTGATACCCGCTGGCGCGGCGGAAGATCGAGTTCAGGATCACCCCTTTCACCTGAATGCCGTTTTGCTCAAAGCGACTCAGGCTGGTTTCCACCTCTTTCAGCGTGTTGACCGCGTAACGCGCCACCATCAGCGTGGTTCCAGCGTGACGCCCCACGATAGCCGCGTCGGTCACCGCCAGTATTGGCGGGGTATCGATCAGCACCAGGTCATAGTGCGAGCTGGCCCATGCAATCAGTTCGCCAAAGCGTTCACTCATCAGCAACTCGGAGGGGTTGGGGGGAATTTGTCCGCGAGGGATCAGATCGAAATGTGGAATCGATGTCGGTTTCGCACTGCATGAGATATCCCCCTTGCCGATGAGGATCTCAGACAGACCGTTAACGTTATTGGTCCCCAGCAGCTCGTGGGTATAGCCTTTGCGCATGTCGCAGTCGATCAACAGCACGCGTTTGTTGGTCTGACTAACGACCGCCGCCAGGTTGGCGCAGACAAATGTTTTACCAATCGACGGGCTGACACCGGTCAGCATCAAGACGTTGTTGCGCGCCTGCATCATGGCAAAGTGCAGGCTGGTACGCAGGCTGCGGATCGCTTCTATCGCAAGATCCGTCGGATTCCCCACTGCCAGCAACTGGCTTTGCTTGTAGCGTTTCACGCCTTTAATGGTCTGCACGTTATCGCGTGCTTTTTGCCATTCTGATAGCGGAATGCTGGCATACACGCTGATACCATGCTCTTCCAGCGCCTGTGGGCTTTCAATGCCGCGATTAAACAGGGAACGCAGCAGTACGCCCACCACTGAAAGCATCAAACCAAGAATGATGCTGCCGAGAATAATCAGCGTCGTTTTCGGCTTCAGCACGCCAGGCTGGGCAATCGCGGGATCGACGATGCGCACATCTCCGACCGTACTGGCCTCGGTAATCTTCAGCTCCTGTTGCTTGTTCAGCAGCTGCATATAGACCTGCTGGCCGGACTCCACGTCACGCGTCAGACGGACAATTTCCTGCTGCGTTTTCGGCATCGCCGTTACGCGCCCGTTCAGCTTGCTTTTCTCATCTTCCAGCGCCTGGCGTTTTTCCAACAAGGTGCGGTACGCAGGGTGCGCTTTGGTGAACAGCTTGGAAATCTCCGCTTCTTTGAAGGTCAGCTCATTAAGCTGCGCATCAATATTCACCATGGAATCCAGCACCGCTTTGGCTTCCAGCGGCAAATCCACGGAGTCTTTGTCCTGACGAAAGGCATTCAGCTTGTTTTCGGCAACGTCCAGCCGGTTACGTACCTCGGGCAACTGCTTTGCCAGAAACGCCAGACTTTTGGCGGCCTCTTCAGATTTACGCTCCACGTTTTGTTGCAGATAGTTGCGGGTAATACTGTCAAGGATCTGGCGGATTTGCTCGCGGTCTTCGCCGGTAAAGGTCAGGCTCAGTACGCCAGTGTCTTTGCCGGTTTCCGTCACCATCAGATTATTTTGCAAGGTGTTGATCATGCCCAGCGTGGAGAATTTGCTGACGGTAAATTGGCTCTCAGGGCTGGCATGGATCGCCTCGACCAGCATCGTCACGCCGTCATGTTTCAGCACCTGCCCAACCTGCCCCTGGGCGCTAAAACCTCCGTCACTCACCAGCTGATAACTTTTGTCATTCAGCACGCTTAGCGTGAAGGTCTGTTCATTCATTGCCTTTGGCAGCGTGAAAGTCGTCACGTTAACCGTTTCGTTCTGGCGACCCATCAACCGATCCCAACCCGCGCCAAAAATGGGGAACGTATCTTTGGTAACCGCGATATCCAGGTTGAGATCGTCTACCGTTTTCCCCAATACCAGCCGTGACTGGATGAGCTGAATTTCCGCTTCAGAGGCCGGAGGTTTGTTCGACAACGCCGAGCCAATATCCTGCACCAGTGAATTTCCGGTATTTTGCTCAATTTGCACCAGCGCGTCCGCACTGTAGATCGGAGTGGCAAATAGCGTGTAAACCGCTGCGCATAATGCAAATGCCGCAGTAATACCAAGCACCCACCAGCGGGCTTCCACCACCGTTGCCACCAGACGGCCAATATCGATTTCATCATTGCCCGTTACCGGCGCAGCAGACTGTTTTACTTTTTCTATCATTGTTTTCCCTGCTCTGCGTTCAGTGCCTGAGCCCATTGGCGTGCAGACCGTTCAAGTAATGCGTACACCGCGTCAAACGCATCACGGCTTTTACGATACGGATCGGGAATTTCGCGCTCGCTGTCCCAGTGACCAAACAACATCACTTTGCCGCGCATCTCCGGCACCATTTCACACAGGGCAGAGATATGGCGTTTTTCCATGGTCAGGATCAGGTCATACTCCCGGCACATTCGTCCCGAGATCTGCCGGGCACAATGATTCTCCAGTGACAGGTTGTGCGCCTGCGCCACGCTGATGGCGCACGGGTCCGCGCCTTTGCCTACCAACGCCCCGAGGCCGGCAGAAGAGACCGTCAGCGCCGGGTGAAATTGCCTTAACAAGCGCTCTGCCGTCGGAGAGCGGCAAATGTTCCCCACACAGACAACTAAGATTTTGTTAAACATGACGATTACCAGTTGTGAAGGTCGCTGGCCGTGTCCGTCATATAGCGAACACCGCTAATAGTCGGCAGCAACTGATTGATCAAACGGTTCCAGCGAGCAACCGGCGCGGTAGTGACGTACACCACATCGTATGGCTGGAGTCGGAATGACGTCGCCATCACCAGCGATGTCGCATCGGACATATCAAGCTGATAGATATTGGCAATCTTGCCGTTGTTCCCGCCCTCGCCTTTCAATGGACGAATAACGAAAATGCCGCTGGCGTTGGAGGTGGTCAGGTCGATACCTTCCGCGTTGCCGAGTGCTTCGGTGAGCGTCATGCCGCTGAAGTCCATTTTGAGGGTGCTCTGTTTTTTCACTTCCCCCATCACGAAGACTTTCAAATCGTCATTACGCGGAACAAACAGGATGTCGCCAGGATAGAGCAGACGGTTCTGGCTCAGGTCGCCATTTTGCATTAGCGCTTGCAGTGAAATGCGTTGCTCCTGCCCTTTATGAGTCAGTACAACGTTGCGCCAGTCTGCCGCCTCGGTGAGACCGCCTGCGGCGTTAATGGCATCGAGAATGGTAAGCGGCACGTTGGTGATGGCCTGCTGGCCGGATTTGTTCACCTGCCCGGAGACATAGGCCTTCTGCGAACGGAAAGCGGCGATATTAACGTCCACCTGCGGGTCAGCAATGTACTTCGCTAAGCGCCCGGTAATATCACTACGAATTTCGGCCAACGTTTTCCCTGACACGCTAACTTTGCCGATGTAGGGGTAAAACATGGTGCCATCAGGCTGCACCCAGTTGCCGGCATCACTTGAGCTACGATACTGCCCGGCCGGCGTGGTGAGTTCAGGATGATCCCAGACGGTAACATTCAGGACATCGCCCGGGCCAACCCGGTACTGATACCCGGCAATCTCCTGGTCGAGAGACATATTAGGCTGCGCAACATTTGGTCGGGGACGTAATTGTTCGACCAGTCGTGGGGTGAGTGGATAAACATTCACCATGCGATCGATATCAAAATCAGCGTCCTGCTGTTTAATCACATCTTTGCCCATCGTAGACATATTGCTGCCCGGAAGCACGGTACAACCGTTTATCAAGATTACCGATACCAATACAGGCATCAATTTAAGTTTGGATTTCATCATTGATTATTTATCACTTTGGCAGAGTAATTATCATGTGCGATCTAAATAGCGACTTCGCCTGTACGCATTTACCTTGCCGTTAATTGAAATGGAATTTAACTGGCATCTGTCCTAAAAAAAATGAATTCATCTGCGGTCTCTTGACAGAATAATTTAGGCTCGTCTCAGGCGACCAGACACGCTACCGCCCCTGGCTTCATTAGCTACCAATGCACTGATTAATTTAAATTTTTATCTTCTCCTTTATTTTCATAACATTCACAACGGGAACGCATCAGGAATAGCGCCGCTGGTTGATAAGGAAATATTTATCTTTTGATTATTACCGGAGGAATTGTTGCAGCTAAGCGAATATCAGGCAAGGTAACAAGTTACCGACAACTTGCTTTTAAGATTAATATTAAGCGTTGAATTTGTATATTTTTAGGATTTTATTGATATTGACAACATTAATATATAAATATCCCACCTGCGATATTTCTTAAAGAGCTTTGGATTAATAATATTATTTCCTGTAGTTACATTAAGGCTAATATCCCGTACCTGGTTGTAATAGCCTACAGAGAAATCCCTCCTCGCCATTGCATTTTTCGCCAGTTTTACCCATGATCGAATTGTGACAATTGTCATACAACTATGGGTATAGCATTTACTATGGAATGGATTGCCGATCCGTCAATCTGGGCCGGACTCGTCACGCTAATCGTGATCGAACTTGTTCTTGGCATTGATAATCTTGTTTTTATTGCCATCCTCGCGGAGAAACTGCCTCCTGCCCAGCGGGATAAGGCGCGTATTACCGGGCTACTGCTGGCGATGGTCATGCGCCTGCTGCTGTTGGCATCAATATCATGGCTGGTAACGCTGACCACGCCGCTGTTCAGCATTCGCGGCCTGAGCTTCAGCGCGCGCGATCTGATCATGCTGTTCGGCGGTTTCTTCCTGCTGTTTAAAGCCACCATGGAGCTAAACGAACGGCTGGAAGGCAAAGACAGCGAGAACCCGACCCAGCGTAAAGGCGCTAAGTTCTGGGGCGTCGTCGCGCAAATAGTCGTGCTGGACGCTATCTTCTCCCTGGATTCCGTCATTACCGCCGTAGGGATGGTCGATCACCTGGCGGTAATGATGGCCGCGGTGATTATTGCCATCAGCCTGATGGTGCTTGCCAGCAAGTCGCTGACGCGCTTTGTCAACAGCCATCCAACTATCGTCATTCTGTGCCTGAGCTTCTTGCTGATGATTGGTTTCAGTCTGGTCGCCGATGGGTTTGGTTTCCATATTCCGAAAGGTTACCTGTACGCCGCCATCGGCTTCTCGGTCATGATAGAAGCATTGAACCAGTTGGCTATCTTTAACCGTCGTCGCTTCCTGTCAGCCAACCATACCCTGCGCCAGCGCACCGCCGAGGCGGTAATGCGACTGCTGAGCGGGCAAAAAGAAGACGCCGAACTGGATGCCGAAACCGCGGCCATGCTGGCAGACCATCATGAAGGCCAAATTTTTGCCCCTCAGGAACGGCGGATGATTGAACGTGTGCTGAACCTTAATCAGCGTACGGTCAGCAGCATCATGACCTCGCGCCATGATATTGAGCACATCGACCTCAATGCGCCGGAAACAGAAATCCGCGCTTTGCTGGAAAAAAACCAGCATACGCGTCTGGTGGTCACCGGCGAAGATGAGCAGGAAGACCTGCTGGGCGTGGTGCATGTCATCGACCTGCTGCAGCAATCTCTTCGCGGCGAGCCGCTCGACTTACGCGTCTTGATTCGCCAGCCGTTGGTATTCCCGGAAACTCTGCCGCTGCTTCCGGCGCTTGAACAGTTTCGTAACGCCCGGACGCACTTCGCTTTTGTGGCCGATGAATTTGGGTCAGTTGAAGGGATTGTAACGCTCAGTGACGTGATGGAAACCATCGCCGGTAACCTGCCAAATGAGGTAGAGGAGATTGACGCCCGCCATGACATTCAGAAAAACGCGGATGGTTCATGGACCGCAAACGGACACATGCCGCTGGAAGATCTGGTGCAGTACGTGCCTATCCCGTTAGATGATAAGCGTGAATATCACACCATTGCCGGACTGTTAATGGAGTATTTGCAGCGCATCCCGAAAACCGGGGAGGAAGTTCAGGTCGGCGACTATCGACTAAAAACCCTGCAGGTGGAAAATCATCGCGTGCAAAAAGTCCAACTGATACCGCTGCACAGTGAAGAAGAGATGGATTACGAGGTGTAAATCACGAGCCGGAGGCGGCATCAACCGCCATCCGGCAATATGAATCAGAGTTTATCCAGCAACTTTTTAACATCTTTACCGTTGCGGGAGTCTTTATTGCGATCGGCCCAGTCGTTAAGGCGACGTTTCGCTTCATCCTGCAAATGCTTACGCAAAATCTGGTCGACCTGCAGACTGTAGTTTAGCGCCTGCCACTGACCGTAGACTCTGAGAGGAACCGGGGTAGCCTTCAGGAAGTTAATCAGCTTACTTTCGCCATCCCAGCCGCCCAGCACGCGAATGTTAAACAGCGTGTCGCAATTCAGCTTCACCAGATCCAGCGTTCCCTTGCCGGTCAGCGCCAGCATCGCCGACTCACCCGCCATGTTATCCAGCGTAACCTCGCCGTTATCCAGCGTCATATCGGTTACAAAATGATCCAACCGGGTCACGTTATCCAGGTTTTGCTGAGCTTTAACATCCCCACCGCTACGCTCGACGGCCTGTTGTATCATCTGCTGGAAGTTCATTCCTTCCATTCGCGTATCGCTCATTTCGACATGGGCCTGCCCTTGCCAGCTATGACGAAACGCCTGGGCATCAATATCTGAGCCAGAGAAATCCCCTGCCAGTGACAGCTTACCGGTGAGGGCGATGGGGTAGTCGAAGGCTTTCAGGATAGTACCAATTTCCACGCCTTCCAGGCGCGGATGGAAGACCGCTCGAGGCTGTCCTTTTCTGGCATCCAGCATACCAGGAAGCGACACCAGCCCGCCGTCACTTTTCCCCTGCAACTGCGTAACGTTCAATAAGCCGAACTGGTTGTCAATTTTTGCCGAGACATTGTCAAACGCCATTTTCCGCCACAGCACTTTGTCAGCTTGCAACGCGATGTCTGCCGAAAATCCCTTCAGCCCCTGATACGAAACGGCATCAACCTGGGAAGCAATGACGGGGCGCGCCAGCGTTGACTGACTCTGACCTTGCTGAACTTCACCGTTCGTCGTCACAGCCTCACGCTGTACGAGCAGATTGTCCAGATTGAGCTGACCAAACTTCAGGTCGACGGCCCATTCTGGTTTTTCCAACAATGTCACATGAACTTGCCCGGCGAGAGAGCTGTCGTTAGCGGTCAAATGAATCTGGCTAAACGCGAGCTTTTTTTTCTCTTCCAGCCACTGCGCCTGAAACTGTCCCTGACCTTTGATCCCCTGCGCCGGTAGATCGGCCCCCTGCAGTTGCCAGCTTAGCTGCTCAATATTCGCGGATAAGTTATGCGGATAGTCGGAGGCATCAACGCTGCCGTTGAAGGATAACGCGAGGTCACGCTGATCGCGGTTAACGCGCCCGGAGAAATCAAACGTGCCGCGGTGCTGGTTATCCTGTTCCATGTCCAGACGCATATCGCGAACCGTGACCTGTTCATCGTCTTCATGCTGGAATACCAGAACGCTATCGGCAACACGCAGGCGGGCAATATCAAACGACCATCCTCTGTCTTCAGCCAGGTCGGGCAAGGTATTGTCTTTTGGGGCAACGGGCGCATCTTCGCCGCGCACCGCTTCAGTTTGCGGGGTCAGTTGAATCACCGCGCCTTTGAGCATCACCTGCTTCACGCTGAGCTGGTGACTCAACAGCGGCCACAACGCGACGTCAAGACGCATATTGTCGGCACGAATCAGGGGTTCGCTGGCGCCTTCAGCCGTTAACACCATGCGCCCCGAGAGGATACTCAGCTGTGGCCATACGTGCCAACGCAGAGGGCCATCTAACTGCAGCTGATATCCGCTACGCGCAGCAACCTGCTTGACCATATATGCGCGGAAATCATTCGGATTAACCAACAGTACTAACGCAGAAAAACCGGCCACCAGCACGACCAGTAGAATCATCAGCGTCGTCAGAAATCGTCTCATGCTATCCCCAATGGACTGAAAATACTCAGTCTTTATCGATCCGGCTGGCAACGGCGCCCTGCTGATCGCGATACTTTGCATCCTGACGACGGTTGTAAGGTCGCGCCGCCGGACCGGAAAGCGGTTCGAAGCTTAATGCGCCAATCGGCATGCCAGGACGCAGGGCCAGCGGTAGTTTTCCGGAGTTGTAAAACTCCAGTACGATACAGCCAGACCAGCCCGGATCGATACGGTGTGCGGTGACGTGTACCATCAGTCCCAGACGCGCCAGCGAAGAGCGGCCATCTAACCAACCCACAAGATCGGAAGGCAGCGTCACGGATTCGAACGTCACTGCCAGCGCCAGTTCGCCCGGATGCAGGAAAAATGCCTCGCCGTCTTTGAGGACGATTTCATCACTCATCACGCGATCCAGCGCGGCGCTGACTTCATCTTTCGGTCCGCTCAGATCGATATACGCCGCCGTATGCCCGCGGAACGTACGGAATTTGTTGCCAAGGCGCACATCTACCGTGGCGCCGTTGATTCGCTCGACAGGAGGGCGTGGATTGATCGACAGACGACCTTGATCCAACCAGGCTTCAATATCTCGGTCACATAAACGCATGGCACTTTCTCCTTTCGTGCTTCAACCCCTTAATGCCAGGTGCATTAAGGGTGAACCAGGTTATCACTGAACGGTACACAATTCGCTGAACTTATTCAAAGAACTGACTGATTTTAGCCTTCAGAATATCGATGGCGATGCGGTTTTTACCCCCGCGCGGCACAATGATGTCGGCGTATTGTTTTGAAGGCTCAATAAATTGCAGGAACATTGGACGGACGGTTTTCTGATATTGCGCCATCACTGAATCCATTGAACGACCACGTTCGTTCACATCGCGCTTGATACGGCGCATCAGGCAAATATCCAGCGGGGTATCAACAAAAATAGAGAAGTTCATCTCATCACGCAAACGCGCATCCGTCAGCAGCAAAATGCCTTCCAGGATGATGACTTTCTTGGGTTCGATATGAATAGTGTCTTGCGTGCGCGTGTGCTCAACGTAGCTGTACACCGGCAGCTCAATGGCACTACCGCGTTTCAGCGTTTGCAGATGTTGGAACAGCAGGCTGTGATCCATCGCGTTCGGATGGTCGTAGTTGGTTTTTACACGCTCTTCCATCGATAGATGGCTTTGATCTTTGTAATAGCTGTCTTCGGGAATAACGCCAATATGTTCGTCACCGACTTGTTCACGCAATTCGCGATAAAGAGTACTGGCAATAAGACTCTTGCCGGAAGCCGATGCGCCGGCAATGCCGATAATGACGCACTGATGGGACTGATCAGTCATAAATTTAGCGACCTGATTAACCTGGATGTTAGGAAGGGCGGCGCCGAAACGCCAAACGCGGCAATTATAGGGATTTCAGCGGCGCGACGCCAGCCCAGGCTGCACCAATGCCTTCCCTGTCGCAAATTAAAACGGTCATATTTAAAGCATGCGCTACATTTATTCGCCAGCCTTAGTAATTAATAGCTTGAGAGTGTTAATTTATGAGCAGCTGGCGTATAAATTGTAAATTATTTGTACTAGCATAAACCCAGATTAAATGTGATGCGTCCGGCATCTCTACTGGGCGACAACGGCTATTTGGGTAGAGTGGTAATGAGTAAACAATCCCAACATGTTTTAGTTACCTTACCTCATCCTCTACTGCGCCTGGCCAGTTTAGGTCTGGTGGCTTTCATCTTCACGCTGTTCTCGCTGGAACTGTCTCGTTTCGGTGCGCAGCTGGCGCCGCTGTGGTTTCCGACCTCAATCATGATGGTGGCTTTTTACCGCCATGCGGGAAAAATGTGGCCGGGGATCGCGCTGGCGTGCTCATTGGGTAACATCGCGGGTTCTTTGCTCTTCTTCCCCGGAGAGTCGCTTAGCTTTACCTACACGGCCATCAACATTATTGAGGCTGTCGTGGGGGCAATGTTATTGCGCAAACTGCTGCCCTGGTACAATCCTTTACAAAATCTCAACGACTGGGCGCGTCTGGCATTCGGCAGCGCAGTGGTCCCTCCGCTGCTGGGCGGCGTATTACTCTGGTTATTATTACCGCAAGAAACGTCGTTAAATACCTTCCTCATTTGGGTGCTGTCAGAATCCATCGGCGCGCTGGCGCTGGTACCATTAGGTTTACTGTTTAAGCCACATTATCTGCTGCGCCACCGCAATCCGCGATTACTGCTTGAAACCCTGATTACGCTTCTGGTGACGTTAACGTTCAGTTGGCTGTCGATGATGTTCATTCCATGGCCGTTTACCTGCGTTATTGTCCTGTTGATGTGGAGCGCTGTCCGTCTGCCGCGTATGGAGGCGTTTTTAATTTTCCTCAGCACCGTGATGATGGTTTCGCTGATGTTGGCCGCTGACCCTTCGCTGCTCTACACCCCCAAACAGAACATGATGACCAGCATACCGTGGCTGCCGTTTTTGATGATCCTGTTGCCAGCCAATATGATGACCATGGTGATGTACGCGTTTCGGGCTGAACGCAAGCACATCTCAGAAAGCGAAGCGCGCTTTCGCAATGCTATGGAGTATTCCGCAATTGGCATGGCGCTGGTCGGGACCGAGGGGCAATGGCTACAGGCCAATAAAGCCTTGTGCCAGTTTCTGGGCTATAGCCAGGAGGAGCTACGTTCGCTCACCTTCCAGCAATTAACCTGGCCGGAAGATTTGAACAATGACCTCGAACAGTTAAACATGCTGGCGCGCGGGGAAATTAACAGCTATTCCATGGAGAAACGCTATTACACGCGCGCAGGCGAGGTGGTATGGGCTTTGCTGGCCGTTTCGCTGGTGCGCCATAGCGACAACACCCCACTCTACTTTATTGCGCAGATTGAGGACATTAACGATCTGAAGCACACCGAGTGGATGAACAAACGGCTGATGGAGCGCATTACGCTCGCTAATGAAGCCGGGGGGATCGGCATTTGGGAATGGGAACTGCAGCCTGATGTGATCAGTTGGGATAAGCGTATGTTCGATCTCTACGAAGTCCCGGCACATATCAAGCCCAGTTGGCAAGTCTGGTATGAATGCGTTGTGCCTGAAGATCGCGAACACGCCGAAAATGTGATTCGCGATTCGCTGGCCGCACGAGCCCCGTTTAAGCTTGAGTTTCGTATCGCAGTAAAAGGTGGCATACGGCATATCCGCTCGTTGGCCAACCGGGTACTGAATAAAGACGGTGAAGTTGAACGCTTACTTGGCATCAATATGGATATGACCGAGGTGAAGCAGCTCAACGAAGCGCTGTTTCAAGAAAAAGAGCGTTTGCATATTACGCTGGACTCCATCGGCGAGGCGGTGATTTGTATTGATGTCGACATGAATGTGACCTTTATGAATCCGGTCGCTGAGAAAATGAGCGGCTGGCAGCAGGAAAACGCAATTGGCATTCCGCTCCTGACAGTACTGCGTATTACTTTCGGCGATAACGGTCCGCTGATGGAAAATATCTACAGTGCCGACATGTCACGTAAGGCAATGGAGCAGGAAGTCGTCCTGCATTGTCGCAACGGCAACAGTTATGACATTCAGTACAGCATCACGCCCCTCAGCACCCTTGATGGCGGCAGCATTGGCTCGGTGCTGGTTATTCAGGATGTCACCGAGTCACGTAAGATGCTGCGCCAGCTTAGCTACAGCGCTTCACATGACGACCTGACGCAGTTGGCCAATCGGGTCAGCTTTGAAAACCATCTCAAACAGTTGCTGCATACGGTGCACGACGCGCACCAGAGTCATGTGCTGGTTTTTATCGATCTTGATCGTTTTAAAGCGGTGAACGATAGCGCAGGTCATGCCGCAGGCGATGCCCTGCTGCGCGAACTCTCTTCACTGATGCTAAGCATGCTGCGGTCCAGCGATATGCTGGCGCGCCTTGGCGGCGACGAGTTTGGTCTGTTGCTGCCGGATTGTAATATCGAAAGCGCCCGCTTCATCTCAGGTCGCATCATCAGTGCTATTAACGATTACCACTTCATGTGGGATGGCCGCTTGCACCGCATTGGCGCCAGTGCGGGAATTACGCTGATTGATGACAAAAACCATATCGCGACTGACGTCATGTCTCAGGCGGATATCGCCTGCTACGCGGCGAAAAACAGCGGACGTGGGCGTGTCTGCGTCTATGAACCCCAGCAAAGCCAGGCGCATGCCGCGCGTAGCCAACTGTCATTGGACGAACAAAAGCATACCATTACGCACAGCCCGATGCTGATGATCGCCAGAGGCGTGGCTTCTCCACGTATACCTGAGACGTTTAGCTTCTGGCTTATATCGCTACGCTTAGGGACCGCTGAAGGCGAAGTGATTGAAGAGCAGACATTCCGTACCGGGCTGGTCGATCCCACATTGAATCAAGCGCTCGACCGTCGGGTATTCAGCGAATTCTTCCAGAATGCGGCCCCAGCAGTCGCCAGCAAGGGCCTCAGTGTTGCGCTCCCCCTTTCCGCCGCCGGGCTGCTCAATTCAGAACTTGTTGATGAGCTGCTGGAACAATTGCAACATAGTCCGTTACCGCCGCGGCTGCTGCACCTGACCGTTCCGGCCAGCGTCATCAAAACGAATCCAACGCAGGCGATATCCGCCCTGCATCGGCTACGTCAGTTCGGTTGTCGAATTGTGTTAAGTCAGGTCGGTCGTGATTTAGAGCTTTTTGACAATCTGAAATACCGCATTGTCGATTACCTGTTGCTTGACAGCGAGCTAAGCGCCAGCGCTCACGGAGACCTGATTGACGAGATGTGGGTGTCCATTATCCAGGGCCATGCCCAGCGTCTGGACATTAAAAGCATCGCCGGTCCGGTGCAGTTGCCGCTTATCATGGATGCGCTTTCTGGCATCGGTATTGACATGATTTATGGCGACATTATTGCCAACGCCCAACCGTTGGATCTGCTACTGAATACCAGTAATTTCGCCATCAACTGACGGTTGCCAGCCATCCGTGTACCAGATATGCAAGAGTGCATAGGAGCGCCAGGGTTTCCAACGCTCTGCATACCGCCGGATCTGGGCTGGCGTCATGCCGGGAAAACGCTGTTTAATCAGATAATCATCCGGCAGAAAAACATCCTTCGCCTGCCAACCACGCAGCGCAAAATAGTTGGCGGTCCAGCGCCCTATTCCGGGAAACGTTTGTAGTTGCTTAACGCCTTGCTCAATATCGTCAGGCGCTTCTGTCGCAAGCGTTCCTTCAAGCGTTGCACGCGCCAGGTGAATCAACGCTTCAGCGCGTTTGAGCGGCATCCCTAACGCTTTCAGGTGCAACGGTTCGGCGTCAGCAAGCGCTTCAGGCGTGGGAAAACAAACATACCCTGGCGCATCCTCCAGCGTGTCGCCATAAGCATGGGCGACTTTCGCTGTCAGTTTTGCCGCCATAGCCACGCTGACTAACTGCCCTAAAATCGCCCGTACCCCTTGCTCAAAAGCATCGACACATCCCGGCAGGCGCAGTCCCGGACGCGCCGCACCAAGGCTTCCCAGCGCGCTGACAATTTGCTGCGGGCAGCAGGTAAGATCAAACAAACGGGTTATTTTCGCCAGGCACTCGGGGGCGGCGGGTTGTAATCCCGAACTTAACGTCACGTGTAGCACATTGGCGTGCAAATCCGGTACGACGCGCACCAGACCCCGATGCTCCCCTACGGACAGGCTTCTGGTATAACTCAGTTCCTCCACCGTTTCGACACCGTTAACCGCACGGGCGGCAAGAAATCCCAGCATCCAGGGCCAGTCATAAGGCGGTTGCCAGCTCAGCGTGAACATTCAGTTTTCCTTTTTATGCAAACCTACAGCATAAACGGTATTCAATCGATGCGCCTTGCTTTCATATTCCAGTTGTCGGAGCGTCAACATTTCGTTAAAGTCACGCCCCTTCTTCACTGGCATGGGGATTTTTACGGTGTTTATTGGTTTTGACTACGGTACGGCAAACTGTTCAGTGGCCGTTATGCGTGACGGGCAGCCTCACCTGCTCAAAATGGAAAATAACAGCACGCTTCTGCCTTCAATGCTGTGCGCGCCAACGCGCGAAGCGGTCAGCGAGTGGCTGTATCGCCATCACGACATCCCAACCACGGACGACGAAACGCAGGCGCTGCTTCGCCGCGCGATGCGCTATAACCGCGAAGAAGACATTGACGTTAACGCCAACAGCGTGCAGTTCGGTCTGGCATCGCTGGGTCAATATATTGAAGACCCGGAAGAGGTGTACTTCGTTAAATCGCCAAAATCATTTTTGGGTGCCAGCGGTCTGAAGCCGCAGCAGGTTGCGCTGTTTGAAGATCTGGTCTGCGCGATGATGCTGCACATACGCAACCAGGCACAAAATCAGTTGCCGGAAGCCATCACCCAGGCCGTTATTGGTCGTCCCATCAACTTCCAGGGGTTAGGGGGCGATGATGCCAACGCCCAGGCGCAGGGTATTCTTGAACGTGCGGCTAAACGCGCCGGTTTTCAGGATGTCGTCTTCCAGTACGAGCCGGTAGCGGCTGGTCTGGATTACGAAGCCACGCTGCAGGAAGAAAAACGCGTGCTGGTGGTGGATATTGGCGGGGGTACAACCGACTGTTCACTGCTGCTGATGGGGCCGCAATGGCATCAGCGCGCCGATCGCGAAAACAGCCTGCTGGGGCACAGCGGCTGCCGCGTTGGCGGGAACGATCTGGATATTGCGCTGGCGTTTAAACATCTGATGCCGCTGCTCGGTATGGGGGGAGAAACGGAAAAAGGGATCGCCTTACCTATTCTGCCCTGGTGGAACGCGGTCGCGATCAACGATGTTCCCGCGCAAAGTGACTTCTACAGTAGCGCCAACGGTCGCTTGCTCAACGATCTTGTCCGTGACGCGAAAGAAGCCGATAAAGTCGCCCTACTGCTTAAAGTCTGGCGCGAGCGTCTGAGCTATCGCCTGGTGCGCAGCGCAGAAGAGAGCAAAATCGCGCTCTCCGATCAGACCATTGTGACGGCGGCGATACCGTTTATCAGCGACACGCTGGCAACCGATATCAGTCAACACGGGCTGGAAGCTGCGCTCAATCAGCCCCTGGCGCGCATTCTGGAGCAGGTTCAACTGGCGCTTGAAAACGCGCAGGAAAAACCGGACGTGATTTACCTGACCGGCGGTAGCGCGCGTTCGCCGCTGATTAAAAAAGCCCTCGCCCAGCAACTTCCCGGGATTCCGATCGCGGGGGGCGATGATTTCGGTTCCGTTACTGCCGGACTGGCCCGCTGGGCTGACGTTGTTTTCCGCTAAGCGGCTCGCATGCTGAAAAGTACGCGTATTGACATCACCATTGCTGTGGCTTAATTTCAGGAGTGAGGGTTAGGGAGGGCTTCCCCTCCTCCTGGTGTCTTAGTAAGCCGGTAAGCTAATCACTAAGAGTATCACCAGGATGATGACCTGCTTCATCATAACCCTTTCCCTATTTTGGCCCCTTCCTCGGGAGGGGCTTTTCCGTTCCAGCGTCCTGCTGAAATCTCTGGCTCTCCTCCTTTTTGCCTTGTCAGCACTCTAACGCACAATCACGTATTCGCTATCTTCACCACCGATTGTTGCGTAACGCTTCGCAAAGCCGCATCAGCATTCAGACGAATCCCGACAGTGTTTCATAATTCCTCCATTTTTCTCCCTTGTTCGCTGGCTAAACTAGTATCATTCCGCGAATCGTTTCAGGATGAGAAACTTATAACAATGAAAGGCAGTAAAAAATCCCGCTGGGTTATAGCAATCGCGATCGTTGTGGCCACCGTCGCCGCCATCTGGTTCTGGCAAAGCCGTAACGACGCCCAGGAAAACGCACCGGGCGCGACCAAACCAGCGCAGCACACGCCAGGTTCGGGACGGCGTGGAATGCGCTCCGGGCCGTTGGCTCCCGTTCAGGCTGCCACCGCCGCCATGGAAGCCGTTCCGCGTTACCTGACAGGGCTGGGTACCATTACTGCCGCAAATACCGCCACGGTACGTAGCCGGGTGGATGGTCAGCTCATTGCCTTACACTTCGAGGAAGGACAGCAGGTAAAAGCCGGCGACCTGCTGGCAGAGATAGATCCCAGCCAGTTCAAAGTTGCTCTGGCTCAGGCGCAGGGCCAACTGGCAAAAGATAAAGCCACGCTGGCAAATGCCCGTCGCGATCTTGCCCGCTATCAACAACTGGTGAAAACTAATCTGGTCTCCCGCCAGGAGCTGGATGCCCAGCAGGCGCTGGTAAATGAAACGTTAGGGACAATCAAAGCCGATGAAGCCAGCGTCGCCAGCGCCCAATTGCAGCTTGACTGGAGCCGGATAACCGCGCCTGTAGAGGGGCGTGTCGGTCTGAAGCAGGTCGACGTCGGTAACCAAATTTCCAGCGGCGATACCACCGGAATCGTCGTCATTACGCAAACCCATCCTATCGACCTGATATTCACCTTGCCTGAAAACGACATTGCCACCGTGTTGCGGGCGCAAAAATCGGGGACTCCGTTAAAGGTCGAAGCCTGGGACCGAACCAATTCGCAAAAACTGAGCGAAGGCGTCCTGCTCAGTCTCGACAATCAGATTGATGCCACGACCGGAACCATCAAAGTTAAAGCCCGTTTTAACAATCAGGATGATGCTTTATTCCCTAACCAGTTCGTTAACGCCCGCATGCTGGTCGACACGGAACAAAACGCCGTGGTGATCCCAACGGCCGCCCTGCAGATGGGCAATGAGGGCCATTTTGTCTGGGTGCTGAACAGCGAGAATAAAGTGAGCAAACATCTGGTTAAACCAGGTATTCAGGATAGCCAAAAAGTAGTGATCGCCGCCGGGTTGTCCGCAGGCGATCGGGTCATAACCGACGGTATTGACCGCCTGACGGAAGGCGCAAAAGTAGAAGTCGTAGAGGCGCATGACGCCTCTGCTCAGGATGAGAAAACTGCGCCCCGCGGATACGGCAAAAAAGGAGCTAACTCCTGATGCAGGTGTTACCTCCGCACAACACAGGCGGGCCATCACGCCTGTTTATTCTGCGACCTGTCGCCACCACGCTGCTGATGGTCGCGATTTTGCTTGCCGGTATTATCGGTTATCGTTTCCTGCCGATCGCTGCCTTACCGGAAGTCGATTACCCCACGATTCAGGTCGTTACGCTGTACCCGGGCGCCAGCCCGGACGTCATGACCTCGGCGGTAACCGCGCCGCTTGAGCGTCAGTTCGGACAGATGTCCGGCTTAAAACAGATGTCCTCGCAAAGTTCCGGCGGCGCATCGGTCGTCACGTTGCAGTTTCAACTGACGCTGCCGCTGGATGTTGCCGAGCAGGAAGTTCAGGCTGCGATTAACGCCGCCACCAATTTATTACCGGGCGATCTGCCCAATCCGCCGGTCTACAGCAAGGTAAACCCGGCAGATCCACCGATCATGACGCTGGCGGTCACGTCCAGCGCCATGCCGATGACGCAGGTGGAAGATATGGTCGAAACCCGCGTCGCGCAGAAAATCTCTCAGGTTTCCGGTGTCGGTCTGGTAACACTTTCCGGCGGGCAACGACCGGCGGTCCGCGTGAAGCTTAACGCACAGGCTATTGCCGCACTCGGTCTGACCAGCGAAACCATCCGTACAGCCATTACCGGGGCTAACGTCAATTCGGCAAAAGGGAGTCTTGATGGCCCAACGCGTGCTGTCACCCTTTCCGCCAACGACCAGATGCAGTCCGCAGACGAATATCGCCAGCTCATCGTGGCCTATAAAAACGGTGCGCCGGTTCGTCTGGGCGATGTCGCCACCGTCGAACAAGGGGCAGAAAATAGCTGGCTGGGCGCATGGGCCAATAAGCAACAAGCCATTGTGATGAATGTTCAGCGCCAGCCTGGGGCGAACATCATCTCCACGGCAGACAGTATCCGTCAAATGCTGCCGCAGCTCACCGAAAGCCTGCCCAAATCAGTTAAGGTCAGCGTGCTTTCGGATCGTACGACCAATATTCGTGCGTCCGTTGCAGACACCCAGTTTGAGCTAATGCTGGCGATTGCGCTGGTGGTGATGATCATCTACCTGTTCCTGCGCAATATTCCGGCGACGATTATTCCTGCGGTCGCCGTTCCGCTGTCGCTCATCGGCACCTTCGCGGTGATGGTATTTCTTGATTTCTCCATCAATAACCTGACCCTAATGGCGCTAACCATCGCGACAGGATTCGTAGTGGATGACGCTATCGTGGTTATCGAGAATATTTCTCGCTATATCGAAAAAGGCGAAAAACCGCTGACTGCCGCCCTGAAGGGGGCTGGTGAGATTGGTTTTACCATCATCTCTCTGACATTTTCGCTAATCGCCGTGCTGATCCCACTGTTGTTTATGGGTGATATCGTTGGCCGATTATTCCGCGAGTTTGCCGTTACGCTGGCCGTGGCAATTCTGATTTCCGCCGTCGTCTCGCTCACCCTCACGCCGATGATGTGCGCGCGCATGCTTAATCAGGCCTCGTTGCGTAAGCAAAACCGCTTTTCCCGTGCCTCGGAGCGAATGTTCGATCGCGTCATTGCCGGGTACGGTCACTGGCTGGCAAAAGTGCTGAACCATCCGTGGCTCACGCTGGGCGTGGCGCTCGGCACGCTGGCACTGAGCGTTATGTTATGGGTCTTTATCCCCAAAGGGTTCTTCCCAATCCAGGACAACGGCATCATCCAGGGTACGCTGCAGGCGCCGCAGTCCAGTTCATTTGCCAGCATGGCCCAGCGCCAGCGCCAGGTTTCCGATGTCATCCTTCGAGATCCGGCGGTAGAGAGCCTGACCGCTTTTGTCGGCGTGGATGGTACTAATCCGGCATTGAACAGCGCGCGTCTGCAAATCAACCTTAAGCCGCTGGACGATCGCGACGATCGCGTGCAGAAAGTGATCGCACGCCTACAGGACGCGGTTGACAGAGTACCCGGCGTTGATCTCTATCTTCAGCCCACCCAGGACCTGACGATTGATACCCAGGTCAGCCGGACGCAATATCAGTTTACGCTGCAAGCAACGTCCCTTGACGCCCTCAGCACCTGGGTTCCACAGCTGTTAGAAAAACTTCACCAGCTACCGCAACTGTCTGATGTCAGTAGCGACTGGCAGGACAAAGGGCTGGTGGCGTATGTGAACGTCAATCGCGATAGCGCCAGCCGTTTAGGCATCAGCATGGCGGATGTCGATAACGCCCTGTACAACGCCTTCGGCCAGCGACTGATTTCAACCATCTACACCCAGGCCAACCAGTATCGCGTCGTGTTGGAGCATGACACCAATAGTACGCCGGGACTTGCTGCACTGGACACTATCCGTCTGACCAGTAGCGACGGCGGCGTGGTTCCGCTCAGCGCAATCGCCAGCATTGAACAGCGTTTCGCTCCGCTGTCGATTAACCACCTCGATCAGTTCCCGGTCACCACCATCTCGTTCAACGTACCGGACGATCATTCGCTGGGCGATGCGGTGCAGGCAATTCTGGATGCCGAAAAAACGCTCAATCTGCCAGCAAATATTACCACCCAGTTCCAGGGCAGTACGCTCGCTTTCCAGGCCGCACTGGGTAATACCATCTGGTTGATTGTGGCTGCGGTTGTCGCGATGTATATCGTCCTCGGCGTGCTGTATGAGAGCTTTATTCACCCGATTACCATTCTCTCCACGCTACCCACGGCGGGTGTCGGTGCCCTCCTGGCGTTAATGATTGCCGGCAGTGAACTGGACGTCATCGCGATTATCGGCATTATTTTGCTCATCGGTATCGTCAAGAAAAACGCCATCATGATGATCGACTTCGCCCTTGCCGCGGAGCGCGAACAGGGCATGACCCCACGCGACGCTATTTTCCAGGCCTGTCTGCTGCGTTTTCGCCCGATTCTGATGACTACGCTGGCGGCACTGCTCGGTGCGTTGCCGCTGATGTTAAGTACCGGCGTGGGGGCCGAATTACGTCGTCCATTAGGAATTGGTATGGTCGGCGGTCTGCTGGTAAGCCAGGTATTAACCCTGTTTACCACCCCGGTGATTTATCTGCTGTTTGACCGTCTGTCGCTGTACGTGAAAAGCCGCTTCCCGCGTCAGGAAGAGGAAGCGTAAATGAAATTTTTCGCGCTTTTCATTCATCGTCCGGTGGCGACCATTCTCATTTCGGTGGCCATCACCCTGTGCGGGATACTGGGCTTTCGTCTGCTGCCGGTAGCTCCGCTGCCGCAGGTGGATTTCTCGGTGATCATGGTCAGCGCATCATTACCCGGCGCTTCCCCTGAAACGATGGCGTCTTCGGTAGCCACCCCGCTGGAGCGCTCACTGGGGCGCATCGCGGGCGTGAACGAAATGACCTCGAGCAGTTCCCTTGGCAGTACGCGCATTATTCTTGAATTCAAATTCGACCGTGACATCAATGGCGCGGCGCGGGATGTTCAGGCCGCGATTAACGCAGCGCAAAGCCTGCTACCCAGCGGTATGCCAAGCCGTCCCACGTACCGCAAAGCCAACCCTTCCGATGCGCCAATCATGATCCTGACGCTCACGTCGGACACTTACTCGCAGGGTGAGCTGTACGATTTCGCATCAACCCAATTAGCACAGACCATCGCGCAAATCGACGGCGTGGGTGACGTCGACGTTGGGGGCAGCTCTCTGCCTGCCGTGCGCGTAGGGCTTAATCCGCAAGCGCTGTTTAATCAGGGCGTGTCGCTGGACGACGTGCGTAGCGCGATTGCTAACGCCAATGTGCGTAAGCCGCAGGGAGCTATCGAGAATGATACCCACCGCTGGCAGGTACAAACCAACGATGAGCTGAAAACCGCCGCCGAGTACCAGCCGATTATCATCCACTACAATAACGGCGCTGCGGTGCGGCTGGGCGATGTTGCGTCTGTGAGCGACTCGGTGCAGGACGTACGTAACGCGGGGATGACCAACGCAAAACCGGCTATCCTGCTGATGATCCGCAAGCTGCCAGAAGCCAATATTATTCAGACGGTAGACAGCATTCGGGCCAAATTACCGGAGTTACAAACGCTGGTCCCGGCCGCCATCGATCTGCAAATTGCCCAGGACCGTTCACCGACCATTCGCACCTCGCTGGAGGAAGTCGAACAGACGCTGATTATCTCCGTTGCGCTGGTTATTCTGGTGGTCTTTGTTTTCCTGCGCTCCGGGCGCGCGACCCTGATCCCTGCGGTAGCGGTTCCGGTCTCGCTGATCGGTACCTTTGCCGCCATGTATCTGTGCGGATTCAGCCTGAACAACCTGTCATTAATGGCGTTGACCATTGCCACGGGATTTGTCGTTGATGACGCAATCGTGGTGCTGGAAAATATCGCCCGCCACCTGGAAGCGGGAATGAAGCCACTGCAGGCGGCGCTACAGGGTACGCGCGAAGTGGGATTCACGGTGCTCTCAATGAGCCTGTCGCTGGTAGCGGTGTTCCTCCCGCTGCTGTTAATGGGCGGATTGCCTGGGCGCTTGCTGCGCGAATTTGCCGTCACGCTGTCAGTTGCTATCGGTATCTCGCTGCTGGTGTCGCTGACATTAACGCCAATGATGTGTGGCTGGATGCTCAAATCCAGCGCCCCGCGTGAACAGTCTCGTAAACGGGGTTTTGGTCGTGTGCTGGTGGCACTGCAACAGAGTTACGGCACTTCGCTTAAATGGGTGCTGCGCCATACGCGACTGGTTGGCGTGGTGTTACTTGGCACCATTGCGCTGAATATCTGGCTTTATATTTCCATCCCCAAAACCTTCTTCCCGGAGCAGGATACGGGCGTGTTGATGGGGGGGATTCAGGCCGACCAGAGCATCTCTTTCCAGGCGATGCGCGGCAAACTGCAGGACTTTATGAAGATCATCCGCGACGACCCGGCGGTGAATAACGTCACCGGTTTTACCGGCGGTTCCCGGGTTAACAGCGGGATGATGTTTATCACCCTCAAGCCACGCGATGAGCGCGGTGAAACCGCTCAGCAGGTGATCGACCGCCTGCGCGTCGCGCTTGCAAAAGAGCCTGGCGCGAATCTGTTTCTGATGGCGGTGCAGGATATTCGCGTCGGCGGTCGCCAGGCCAATGCCAGCTATCAATACACATTGCTTTCTGACGATCTGGCGGCATTGCGCGAGTGGGAACCGAAGATCCGTAAGGCGCTTGCCGCCCTGCCCCAACTGGCGGATGTCAACTCCGATCAGCAGGACAATGGCGCGGAAATGAACCTGGTCTACGATCGCGACACCATGTCTCGTCTGGGGATCGACGTTGCAGCCGCTAACAGCCTGTTGAACAACGCTTTTGGACAACGGCAAATTTCAACTATTTATCAACCGATGAACCAGTACAAAGTGGTGATGGAGGTCGATCGACGTTACACCCAGGACATCAGCGCGCTGGATAAAATGTTCGTCATCAACAATGACGGTAAGGCAATCCCGCTATCGTACTTTGCCAAATGGCAACCGGCGAATGCCCCGCTGTCGGTAAACCATCAGGGCTTGTCTGCTGCCTCAACCGTGTCGTTTAACCTGCCAACAGGTTCTTCACTGTCTGAGGCGACAGAGGCTATCAACAGAACCATGACCCAGCTCGGCGTCCCCTCCACGGTTCGCGGTAGCTTTGCCGGCACGGCACAGGTATTTCAGGACACCATGAACTCACAGGTGATCCTGATTATCGCCGCCATTGCCACAGTCTACATCGTTCTGGGGATGCTGTATGAAAGCTATGTCCATCCCCTGACCATTCTCTCCACGCTACCTTCAGCTGGCGTCGGGGCTTTGCTGGCGCTGGAGCTGTTCAATGCCCCGTTCAGCCTAATCGCCCTGATAGGGATAATGCTATTAATTGGCATTGTGAAGAAAAATGCCATCATGATGGTCGATTTTGCGCTGGAAGCACAGAGAAACGGCAAGCTGCAGCCAGAAGAAGCCATTTTCCAGGCCTGCCTGCTGCGCTTTCGCCCAATCATGATGACCACGCTGGCGGCGTTGTTTGGCGCGCTGCCGCTGGTGTTATCCGCCGGGGATGGCTCCGAACTACGTCAACCTTTGGGGATAACCATTGTCGGCGGGCTGGTCGTGAGTCAACTCCTGACGCTGTACACCACGCCTGTGGTCTATCTCTTTTTCGACCGTCTGCGTTTTTCGCGTAAAAACAGCAAACCGGTAGCAGAGTTATGACAGAACTTCCCGACAGCACCCGCTGGCAGCTTTGGATTGTGGCATTCGGCTTTTTTATGCAGTCGCTGGATACCACCATCGTGAATACTGCGCTTCCCTCGATGGCGGCAAGCCTCGGGGAAAGCCCGTTACACATGCATATGGTCATTGTGTCATATGTTTTAACCGTTGCCGTGATGCTGCCCGCCAGCGGATGGCTGGCGGACAAAGTTGGCGTGCGTAATATCTTCTTCACCGCCATCATCCTGTTTACGCTTGGCTCGCTGTTTTGCGCCGGGTCCAGCACACTCAACGAGCTGGTGATGGCGCGCGTCTTACAAGGCGTTGGCGGTGCGATGATGGTGCCGGTCGGCAGGCTAACGGTGATGAAAATCGTCCCGCGTGAGCAATATATGGCGGCGATGACGTTTGTCACATTGCCCGGTCAGATTGGCCCGCTACTGGGACCGGCATTAGGCGGTATTCTGGTTGAGTACGCCTCCTGGCACTGGATATTTTTGATTAACATTCCGGTTGGTATTGTCGGCGCGATAGCGACGTTAATGCTGATGCCCAACTACACCATGCAAACCCGACGCTTCGATCTCTCCGGATTTGCGATGCTGGCAGTCGGCATGGCGGTACTGACGCTGGCACTTGATGGCAGTAAAGGAACCGGCATCTCCAGTATCTCGCTGGCAGCGTTGGTTATCTGCGGAGTGCTGGCTATTGCGCTGTATCTGAAACACGCCCATCGTAATCCACGCGCGCTGTTCAGCCTGAATCTGTTTCGCACACCGACCTTCTCGCTGGGTCTTTTCGGCAGTTTTGCGGGACGCATCGGTAGCGGTATGCTGCCGTTTATGACGCCGGTGTTTTTACAAATAGGCCTCGGTTTTTCGCCCTTTCATGCCGGGCTGATGATGATCCCGATGGTGCTCGGCAGTATGGGCATGAAGCGCATTGTGGTGCAGGTCGTTAATCGCTTTGGCTACCGTCGCGTACTGGTCGCTACAACGCTTGGCCTGTCGCTGGTCAGTCTGCTGCTGATGACCACCGCGCTGCTCGGCTGGTATTACGCCCTGCCCTTCGTACTGTTCTTACAGGGAATGGTCAACTCAACGCGCTTTTCATCCATGAACACCCTGACGTTAAAAGACCTGCCTGACGATCTCGCCAGCAGTGGTAACAGCCTGCTGTCAATGATCATGCAGCTGTCGATGAGTATCGGGGTGACCATCGCGGGCCTGCTGCTAGGCATGTTCGGTCAGCAGCATAGCGTCATCGACAGCGGAAGTACGCATACCGTCTTTATGTATACCTGGCTGTGCATCGCATTCATTATCGCGCTGCCCGCCATTATTTTTGCCCGCGTGCCGAACGACACGCAAACCAACGCGGTGATTTCACGGCGCAAAAGGAGCACCTGATGAAGTTCTGGCGGCCCGGTATCACCGGCAAACTGTTTCTGGCGATTTTCGCCACCTGCATCGTATTGCTGATCAGCATGCACTGGGCCGTACGCATAAGCTTCGAACGCGGTTTTATTGACTATATCAAGCACGGTAACGAACAGCGGCTGCAAATGCTCAGCGACGCATTAAGCGAGCAGTATGAGCAGCACGGCAACTGGCGATTCTTACGCAATAACGATCGGTTTGTTTTTCAGATCCTGCGTTCTTTTGAACACGACAACGACGATGATAAACCCGGCCCCGGCATGCCGCCGCACGGCTGGCGTACGCAGTTTTGGGTTGTCGACCAAAATGCCCGCGTGCTGGTCGGTCCGCGTGCTCCGGTCCCCCGTGACGGTATGCGCCATCCGATCCGCGTCAACGGTAGCGAAGTCGGTGCCGTGATTGCCTCTCCCGTGGAACGCTTAACGCGCAATACGGATATCAATTTCGACATGCAGCAAAGACGTTCCAGTTGGCTCATCGTCGCGCTTTCCACGATCCTGGCTGCGCTGGCAACGTTTACGCTGGCGCGCAGCCTGCTGGCCCCGGTCAAGCGGTTAGTGGAAGGCACGCACAAACTGGCGGCTGGCGATTTCACCACTCGCGTTGCGCCGACCAGTACGGATGAGCTGGGCAAGCTGGCGCAGGACTTCAACCAGCTTGCCAGTACGCTGGAAAAAAACCAGCAGATGCGTCGTGACTTTATGGCCGATATTTCTCACGAACTGCGTACGCCGTTAGCGGTGTTGCGCGGTGAACTGGAGGCCATTCAGGATGGCGTACGCCAGTTCACCCCTGACTCCGTTGCCTCTTTGCAAGCTGAAGTGGGTACGCTCACCAAGCTGGTGGACGATCTGCATCAGCTCTCCATGTCCGATGAAGGCGCGCTGGCCTACCAGAAAACATCGCTGGATCTCATCCCGCTGTTGGAAGTGGCAAGTGGCGCATTTCGTGAACGCTTTGCCAGCCGTGGACTGACGATACAACTTTCACTCCCGGACAGCATGACGGTATTTGGCGACAGAGATCGTCTGATGCAGTTGTTCAACAATCTGCTGGAAAACAGTCTGCGCTACACCGACAGCGGCGGCGGGCTGCACATCAGCGCCGAACAACGCGAGCGTATGGTTTTATTAACCTTCGCTGATTCCGCTCCCGGCGTAAGTGACGACCAGTTACAGAAGCTGTTTGAACGCTTTTATCGCACCGAAGGCTCGCGTAACCGTGCCAGCGGTGGTTCCGGGCTGGGGCTGGCAATTTGCGTCAATATCGTACAGGCGCATAATGGTCTGATTCGCGCCGCCCATTCGCCTTTTGGCGGGGTGAGCATTACAGTAACATTACCGCTGGAACGCGATTTACAGAGAGATGTATGACTGAGCTACCCATTGATGAAAACACGCCGCGTATTCTGATCGTGGAAGACGAGCCCAAGCTGGGGCAACTGCTTATCGACTATCTGCGCGCGGCAAGCTACGCTCCTACGCTCATCAGCCACGGCGATCTGGTTCTTCCTTACGTGCGTCAGACGCCGCCCGATCTGATCTTGTTGGATCTGATGCTGCCTGGTACCGACGGCCTGACTCTGTGCCGGGAAATCCGCCGATTCTCTGAAGTCCCCATCATGATGGTAACCGCCAAGATAGAAGAAATTGATCGCCTGCTGGGGCTGGAGATCGGTGCGGATGATTATATTTGCAAACCCTACAGCCCGCGTGAAGTTGTTGCTCGCGTAAAGACGATTCTGCGCCGTTGCAAGCCGCAGCGCGAACTGCAACAGATGGATGCTGACAGCCCGTTGATCGTCGATGAAGGTCGTTTTCAGGCGTCCTGGCGTGGGAAAATGCTCGACTTAACGCCTGCTGAATTTCGCTTACTCAAAACGTTGTCGCATGAACCGGGAAAAGTGTTCTCCCGTGAACAGTTGCTCAATCATCTCTATGACGATTACCGTGTCGTTACCGACCGAACCATCGACAGCCATATTAAGAACCTGCGACGCAAGCTGGAATCGCTGGATGCGGAGCAGTCGTTTATCCGCGCGGTCTATGGCGTAGGGTATCGCTGGGAAGCCGACGCCTGCCGGATTGTGTAAACACTCCCGTCCTGCAGGACTCCGCGGCTTCGTGGAGTCCTGTTGACTAGCAACTCTCCAAATATCGCTCATACTCTTTGTGGCAACACTGTCGTCAATAACTGTTTGATATAAAACTTTAATCAAGGAGTTCATATGGCTGGTTGGTTTGAATTAAGCAAGAGTAGCGATGATCAGTACCGCTTTGTTCTTAAGGCTGGAAACGGGGAAACTATCCTTACCAGTGAGCTTTACACGACAAAAGGCGCGGCAGAAAAAGGGATCGCATCTGTCCAGGCTAACAGCCCTCTGGCCGAGCGTTATGAGAAAAAAACGGCAGCTAATGGCAAATTGCATTTCAATCTGAAAGCAGCAAACCACCAGATTATTGGTAGCAGTCAACTGTATGCGAATGAACAGTCGCGCGAGACCGGTATTGCTTCAGTTAAGACCAATGGTGTAAGTCAGACGATAAAAGATAAAACCTGATAATGACTCGCTCAGCCGGGTAACGCCACGCTGTCGCCCGGCGTTTTTCTTTACCTGTCTTCCCCACAGCGCTACAATGCCCGCCCTTAATATGGGGGCACTCCCCTAACCGCCTCATTGAGTGAGGCGAGTCTGACCTGTCATCAGAACGAGATAATTATGTTTAAACCGGAACTCCTTTCCCCGGCGGGAACGCTGAAAAACATGCGTTACGCTTTCGCCTATGGCGCAGACGCTGTATATGCGGGCCAACCGCGTTACTCACTGCGCGTACGCAACAACGAATTCAATCACGAAAACCTGCAGCTAGGCATTAATGAAGCCCATGAACTGGGTAAAAAATTCTATGTGGTGGTTAATATTGCCCCGCATAACGCCAAGCTGAAGACCTTCATTCGTGACCTGAAACCGGTGGTGGAAATGGGACCGGATGCACTGATCATGTCCGACCCTGGTCTGATTATGTTGGTGCGCGAAAACTTCCCTGACATGGACATTCACCTTTCAGTACAGGCTAACGCCGTAAACTGGGCGACGGTGAAATTCTGGAAGCAGATGGGATTGACCCGTGTGATCCTGTCCCGCGAACTGTCGTTGGAAGAAATTGAAGAGATCCGCACCCAGGTGCCGGATATGGAAATTGAGATCTTTGTTCACGGCGCGCTGTGCATGGCTTACTCCGGCCGCTGCCTGCTCTCTGGCTACATCAACAAGCGTGACCCAAATCAGGGTACCTGTACCAATGCCTGCCGCTGGGAATACAACGTGCAGGAAGGCAAAGAAGACGTGGTGGGCAATATCGTGCATAAGTACGAGCCTATCCCGGTACAAAATGTTGAGCCGACGCTGGGTATTGGCGCGCCGACTGACAAAGTCTTTATGATCGAAGAAGCCCAGCGTCCGGGTGAGTACATGACCGCGTTTGAAGACGAACACGGCACTTACATCATGAACTCGAAGGATTTACGTGCCATTGCCCACGTTGAGCGCCTGACTCAGATGGGCGTGCATTCGCTGAAAATTGAAGGCCGTACTAAATCATACTATTACTGTGCACGTACCGCGCAGGTTTATCGCAAGGCCATTGATGATGCCGCTGCCGGTAAACCGTTCGACCCGCAACTGCTGGAAACGCTGGAAGGTCTGGCGCATCGCGGTTACACCGAGGGGTTCCTGCGCCGCCATACGCATGACGACTATCAGAACTACGAATACGGCTTCTCTGTTTCCGAGCGTCAGCAGTTTGTCGGCGAATTCACTGGCGAACGTAAAGGTGAACTGGCGGCTGTGCTGGTGAAAAATAAATTCACCGTCGGCGACAGCCTGGAGCTGATGACCCCACAGGGCAACATCAACTTTACCCTCGAACAGATGGAAAACGCGAAAGGCGAAGCGATGCCGGTTGCGCCGGGCGATGGTTACACCGTGTGGATGCCTGTACCGGAGGATATCGATCTGAATTATGCATTGTTGATGCGTAATTTTACCGGTGAGTCCACGCGCAACCCACATGCTAAGTAGTTAATTACGGTTATTTTTCAGCGTTCGGAAGATTCTTAGAAATCGATCACATACCGCTTCGTTCATTAAGGGTATTATCTCATCCGCTGAAAAACATAACCCATAAATGCTAGCTGTACCAGGAACCACCTCCTTAGCCTGCGTAATCTCCCTTACGCAGGCTTATTTTTTGCCTGCCGTTTAACTCCCCCTATTCAAATCACGACTTACAGGCGAAAAAAAACCGGGCATTACGCCCGGTTCATTAGGTGGTTAGATATTAATGCGCTGCTTCTGGCTTGTGCTTTTGCGCACTCTGGAAACCATAGGTCAGCTCATTTTTCTCTTTATCCAGCGCAACGGTCACCTGACCGCCATCCACAAGCGAGCCGAACAGCAGTTCGTTAGCCAATGGTTTTTTCAGGTTATCCTGGACAACGCGCGTCATCGGGCGTGCGCCCATTGCGCGGTCATAGCCCTTCTCAGCCAGCCAGTCACGGGCTTCCTGACTCACTTCCAGAGAGACACCTTTTTGATCCAACTGAACCTGAAGTTCGACGATAAACTTATCAACAACCTGATGAATCACCTCAGTAGAGAGATGATCGAACCAGATAATGTTGTCTAGACGGTTACGGAATTCCGGCGTAAACACTTTTTTGATTTCGCCCATCGCATCAGTACTGTTGTCCTGATGAATCAGCCCAATCGATTTACGCTCAGTTTCACGCACGCCGGCGTTAGTGGTCATGACCAGCACCACGTTGCGGAAATCCGCTTTACGCCCGTTATTGTCGGTCAGCGTACCGTTATCCATCACCTGCAGCAGCAGGTTAAAGACGTCCGGATGCGCTTTTTCGATTTCATCCAGCAGCAGTACCGCATGCGGATGCTTAATGACAGCATCCGTCAGCAAACCGCCCTGGTCGAAACCGACATATCCTGGAGGCGCACCAATCAGGCGACTGACGGTGTGACGTTCCATATACTCGGACATGTCAAACCGCAGCAGCTCAATACCCAGCGCTTTGGACAACTGCACCGTGACTTCGGTCTTACCGACGCCAGTCGGTCCGGCAAACAGGAACGAACCGACAGGTTTATGCTCGTGTCCCAGACCAGCACGGCTCATTTTGATCGCTTCAGTCAGCGCCTCAATGGCTTTATCCTGTCCGAATACCAGCATTTTCAGACGGTTGCCCAGGTTTTTCAGCGTATCGCGATCGCTCTGCGAAACGCTCTTCTCCGGGATCCGCGCAATGCGGGCCACGACGGACTCGATATCCGCCACGTTGACGGTTTTCTTGCGCTTGCTGACCGGCATCAGACGCGCCCGCGCGCCCGCCTCATCGATCACGTCAATCGCTTTGTCCGGCAGATGACGATCGTTAATGTATTTCACCGCCAGTTCGACCGCTGCACGCACTGCTTTGGCGGTGTAGCGAACGTCATGGTGCGCTTCGTATTTCGGCTTCAGACCATTGATGATCTGCACGGTCTCTTCTACCGACGGCTCAGTGATATCGATTTTCTGGAAACGGCGTGCTAGCGCGCGGTCCTTTTCAAAGATATTGCTGAATTCCTGATAGGTTGTTGAGCCTATCACACGGATTTTACCGCTGGAGAGCAACGGTTTGATCAGGTTAGCTGCATCCACCTGGCCGCCCGATGCCGCACCCGCGCCGATAATGGTGTGGATCTCATCGATAAACAGAATGCTGTTAGTATCCTGTTCCAGTTGTTTCAGCAGCGCCTTAAAGCGTTTTTCAAAATCGCCACGGTATTTGGTGCCCGCCAGCAGCGAGCCGATATCCAGAGAGTAAAGGGTACAATCAGCCATCACTTCCGGCACGTCGCCCTGGACGATACGCCAGGCTAGGCCTTCCGCAATAGCGGTTTTACCGACGCCAGACTCACCTACCAGCAGCGGGTTGTTTTTTCGACGACGGCACAGTACCTGAATGGCGCGTTCCAGCTCTTTGTCCCGTCCAATGAGCGGATCAATTCCGCCCACACGGGCAAGCTGGTTAAGGTTAGTCGTGAAGTTCTCCATACGGTCCTCCCCGCCAGCTTGCTCTTCGTTATTCGGCTGATTACCAGAGTCAGAGGACTGACTTGGTTCGTCTTTGCGCGTGCCATGAGAAATAAAATTCACCACATCAAGGCGACTCACTTCATGCTTACGCAGCAGATAAGCCGCCTGAGATTCCTGCTCGCTGAAGATGGCGACCAGCACATTAGCACCGGTAACTTCATTGCGCCCGGAGGACTGAACATGAAAGACCGCGCGTTGCAACACACGCTGAAAACTCAACGTTGGCTGCGTGTCGCGCTCTTCTTCACTGGCAGGCAATACGGGTGTGGTTTGTTCAATGAAGGCTTCGAGTTCCTGACGCAGCGCCACCAGATCCACAGAACACGCTTCCAGCGCTTCGCGGGCCGATGGGTTACTGAGCAATGCCAGTAGCAAGTGCTCGACGGTCATAAACTCATGTCGGTGCTCGCGCGCTCTGGCGAAAGCCATGTTTAAACTGAGCTCCAGTTCTTGATTGAGCATAGGCACCTCCCCCAATATTTATGCCTGCATTTAGGCTTTTTCTAGCGTACACAGCAACGGATGCTCGTTCTCCCTCGCATACTTGTTCACCATCGCAACTTTGGTTTCAGCCACTTCGGCAGTGAATACGCCGCAAATCGCTTTACCTTGATAGTGAACGGCAAGCATCAGTTGCGTTGCACGTTCTACATCATAAGAAAAGAATTTTTGTAACACGTCAATAACAAACTCCATCGGAGTGTAATCATCATTGACTAATATCACTTTATACATAGATGGCGGTTTTAGCGCGTC